>CERI01048829.1_pt1 | contig 15445 bp, 12 predicted proteins | sample 350261 | NCBI WGS metagenome assembly CERI01 (sample SAMEA2620979, study PRJEB7988) | marine metagenome | isolation source: saline water (ENVO:00002010), including
TATTTATTTTTTTCTAGAGTTTTTGAGAGTTTTTCTTGATTTAGATTTAGATTTAGATTTTAACTTTTTTAGAGAAGATTTTTTTCTAGTTGAAGTTGAACTTTTTTTAAGAGTTTTAGGACTTTTCATATTTTTAAGATTATTAATTTTATCTCCAACTTGTTTGGAAGTAAACAAGTTTCTTCCAATATACCATTTATTTGTTTTGGCTGGCGAATGAGCGCTAAGTGAATTTTTTGAGTTTGGGAGCGAAATATCATACTGCAATTGTCCCTTTTTTCCATCGTGGAATTCTGTGTAATATTCTTCAACTTGTGGTTTTCCATTTACGGCTTGGTAAGTAGAATAGGATACATATGATTTTGACATCATATTATAATTATTATACAAAAAAATAAAAAAATCGAAAAGTTTTTTTAAAAATAATAAAAAAATGATTTGCGTAATTTATTGTAGAGGTAAATTGTTTTGATATATAAGATGGATACACACAACAATATGGAAGTAATGTATGTCATCAAGCGTGATGGTTCCCGTGAAGATGTCTCTTTTGATAAAGTTTCTAATCGTTTTAAGAAATTGATTAAAGGAGATCCGGGAATGAAATCTCTCAAGATTGACTACATTTCACTTTCTCAAAAAGTATGTGCCGAGATTTATTCTGGTGTAAAAACACACGAATTGGATGAATTAGCGGCTCAGACATGTGCGTCACTCATCACGGATTCATCGGATTACGGTATTCTTGCTTCTCGTCTTGCTATTTCTAATCATCATAAGAAAACATCACCTTCTTTTAGTGAAACCGTTCATCTTCTTTATACAAATTTGAATAATTTGGGAGAATCTGTTCCACTCGTTACAAAAGATTTTTATACTACGGTCATGAAACATAAGACTAAATTTAATCAAATTATTGATTATTCTCGCGATTATTTGTTTGATTATTTTGCTTTCAAGACATTGGAGAAAAGTTATTTGATGAAAGCGAATGGGAATATTGTTGAGCGTCCTCAGCATCTTTTGCTGCGAGTATCTATTGGTATTCATGGTACCGATGTGAAGTCAGCCATTGAATGTTATAATTCGCTTTCTATGAAGAAGTATATCCATGCCACACCAACATTGTTTAATGCGGGAACAACCAACGGACAATTGGCGTCGTGTTTCTTGATGGGAATTAACGAAGATAGTATTGTTGGTATTTACGATTCTTTGAAAGACACTGCACTTATTTCTAAAAATTCTGGTGGAATTGGAATTCATATTCACGATGTTCGTGCTCGTGGAAGTATGATTGGCGGTGGTACCGGAACATCTAGTGGGATTGTACCTATGTTGCGGGTATTCAACAACACTGCTAAGTACGTTGACCAGTGTATTATTCCTGAAACGATTATTTACACCACTGATGGTCCAATGGAAATTCAGAATGTTGTGGCGGGTGAAACAAAAATTTATAATTCTTCCGGACAAGTCGAAACCATCGGTGATGTTCTTGAACATCCGTATGAAGGAATTATGTATGAAATTGAAACTTCTCATTCCGTTCATAAATTGAAGATTACTGACGAACATCCAGTTCTTGTAGTTCCAAATCAAAAGAAAGGTTTGAATTCGGATGTAATTCGTAATCGTCTGAATAAGAAACTTACTAATATGGAATTCAAAGAAGTAAAGAATTTAACTGATGATGACATGATAGTATATTCTGTTCCTAAATACGAACAAGACTATGAAACGATTACTTGTGATGACTGTTACTTCTACGGTATTTTACTGGGAGACGGTCATCTAGAAAATAACAAAACATACGGATATATTTCCTTGAATACAGAAACAAAAATGAATGTTCTTGAATTTTGTAAGTCATATCTACAAAGTTACTTCATCAAATATAATATGGAAGAAACCGACAGTAAAAACTGTGTTCGTATTCGTTGGAATAAGAGTGTAGATCTTAAGTTTAGATACGCTGATGTTTATAATGAAAAAAAAGAAAAGTATATTCATAAAAAATGGCTAAATTTGCCAATAAACAAAGCAAAATACATAGTGAAAGGTCTCATGGATACTGATGGATGTTACGGTGTAGAGAATCGCCCCCAAGAACTGTGTTTTGACTCCACTTCTAAAACGTTGATTGAAGGTTTCCGTTTTATTCTACTTCGCCTTGGTGTACTTACAAGTGGCAGTATTAGAGATCGGGTTGGTGAAAGTCACACAACCAATCGTGGTGTGATAGTTAATCAAAAAGTATCATATGTTCTTAGAGTTCCACGAACAAAAGAAGTGACTGAACTATTGGGACTGAAAGAGGAAGGACAATTCTTCAAATTTCTCAAATATACAGACGAGAATGGTAGAGACTTTCTTATGACTAGAATTAAAAGTATCACATCTACTTCATACTCAGGAACATTGTATGATTTACAAATGAAAGACAAACATGAATATATGATTCATCAGGGTATCATTCATAATGGCGGGGGGAAACGCAATGGTTCCTTTGCTATTTACCTTGAGCCTTGGCATGCCGATATTCAAGATTTCTTGGATTTGCGAAAGAATACTGGTTTTGAAGAAATTCGTGCTAGAGATTTGTTTTATGCTCTCTGGATTCCTGATTTGTTTATGCGTCGTGTTGAGGAAGATTCTTATTGGACTCTTATGTGTCCCAATCAATGTCCTGGATTGGCTGATATTTATGGTGAAGCGTTTGATAAAAAATATATTGAATATGAAGAAAGTGGCGAAGGTGTAAGACTTTCTGCACGTGAACTTTGGTTTAAAATTCTAGAATCACAGATTGAAACCGGAACACCCTATCTTCTATTCAAGGACGCTTGTAATAAGAAATCAAATCAAAGTAATTTGGGTACGATTAAGTCTTCTAACCTTTGCTGTGAAGTCGTAGAATATAGTGGAAAAGATGAGACAGCGGTATGTAATTTGGCAAGTTTGAGTTTGTCATCTTTTGTCATGAAACCTGACGTACCTGGAAAAATCAGCATTACCAGTATTCAGAATTGTTTGTATTGTAAATTGATTAAATCATGGTGTGATAAGTGGGATTTACATTATGAATACAATGTAGTTGAAGCCGAACCTGATAAAAAATATCCTCAAATTTCGGTAAAATCCAATGAGAATGACGATGTTATTTTCACGGGTGGTTATACAAATTTCACAGAAACATTCCCTGTGCGATATGATTATGAAGAACTTGAGGAGATGACACGTCAACTAACTCGTAATTTGAATCGTGTTATTGATAAGACAACTTATCCTATTGAGAGTGCTCGCCGTTCCAATACTCGCCATCGTCCGATTGGTATTGGAGTTCAGGGTTTGTCAGATGTATTTATGAAGATGCGTGTAGCATTTGATTCATCGGAAGCTCGGGATGTAAATGATAAGATTTTTGAGACCATGTATTATGCGGCGGTAAGTGAGTCTATGAAAATTGCTAAGAAGAAATTTGACAAGAAAAAGTCAAGTGATAATTCAAAATATCCTTGTGCTTATTCTTCATTTGAAGGTTCTCCTCTTGAAAAGGGACTATTTCAGTTTAATCTATGGAATAAAGAGCCAACAATGGATGAGAATGGAAAGACTCGTTATGATTGGGATACACTTCGTAATGACATTAAGACTTACGGAGTTGTCAATAGTCTATTGATTAGTCCTATGCCTACGGCATCAAGTTCTACAATTCTTGGAAACAATGAATGTTTTGAACCTATTACTTCTAATATTTATGTTCGTCGTACTCTTGCCGGAGAGTTTATTGTAATGAATAAATATCTGCAACAAGATCTTCAAGAACTGAACCTTTGGAATAAGGAGATGAAAGATAATATTCTTCTAAATAATGGAAGTATCCAGCAGATTAATGGAATTCCACAATGTTTGAAAGATTGCTATAAGACAGTTTGGGAAATTTCTCAGAAGGTTGTTATTGACATGGCAGCGGATCGTGGAAAATACATTTGTCAATCGCAGAGTATGAATCTCTTCATTGCCGAACCTCAATTTGATGTGCTTACTTCTATGTTCTTCTATTCCTGGAAGAGTGGATTGAAAACTGGATGTTATTATCTACGAACTCGTCCTCAGAGCAAAGCTCAACAATTTTCAATTGAAGTAGAACAATCAGCCTGTGAAGCCTGTAGTGCTTAACCAACAAAAAGTAAAATAAGAAAACAAAAGTAATAGAATAAAAACAAATGATATAATATGTTGTTTTATTCTAAATTTTTTTTATTTTGTTTGATGAATGTTCGTTTTCTTCATAGTTTTGTGGGAATTAAGCCTAGAACAACAGTATTTATTAGAAAACAGAAGAGTATTCATTCATACAATACCCGAGTAGTATGTGATGATATTAGTATGAATGATACTGAGTCTGCGGATACTTTAATAAAATTGGATATGAATAACATATTATTTTACGGTCCAATTACAAGGAATAGTTGTTTCCAATTACAATGTTATCTGCGTGAATTTGAAAAGAAACGTAAGATGTTAGATTATAATGAAGTGAAATTACATATTCAATCTCAGGGTGGAGAGTTATTACCTGCTTTTTATGTTTCAGATTACATAAAAAAGATGCGGATGCCAGTTCATACATATATTGATTCTTATGCTGCAAGTGCTGCTACTTTAATAAGTGTAGCCGGTAAACGAAGATATATGTCAGAACATTCTTTATTACTTGTTCATCAATTATCTTCGCAAATTTCTGGAAAATACGATCAATTTAATGTAGAAGTAGCCAATCTAAATACAATTATGAATTTGGCTAAAGATATATATATTAAGAATAGCAACTTAACAAATACAGAATTAGATGAACTGTTATCAACAGATTTATGGTTGAACTCTTCCGTAGCATTAAGTATGGGAATGATAGACGAAATTATTTAAAATCATTTAAAATCATATTTTTAAAATTTATGCTTCAATTTTGTATGAAGGAAGAGGGTTAATTTTTAAAGAAGCGCCATACCATTTTTTAATATCTGAATTCAACAAATCATTGATATTGAAGATATGGACTGTATCTGTGGAAGGGTCTCCAACAAAAACAAAATTATTGTTTAAGAATACAGAATGACCGAATAATTCTTTTGTGGTAGTATCTCTTAAATTTGCGATGAGCTCTGGTTCTTCTAAGTCATTCATAATATTATAAATAAAAGCACTGCCAATATGAGTTTCATTATTTTTTTTACCAAATCCCGAGACTACTGCGTAGTTATCATTCGCACATACAGATCTTCCGAATAAAGGTTTAGATGAATTAGATGATGTTTCTAATTTTTTTACTTGAGGTGTACTTGATGGTACAAAGCCATGAGATATATCAAAGAAGTCTAAGAGATTGTAAATATACGTAGAACCAGCGTTTCCATTTTCACCTGGTGCACCTACAATAAGAGATTTATTTGTGAGACATACGGAAAATCCAAATTTGTTGTTATTTGTGATTGTATGAGTTTCTATATTATCCCATTCGTTATTTGAATAAAATAGATATGTTTTCCCATTTGAGTTTTCACCTGGAGCTCCAACTGCTAACATATTATCTTTAAGTGATAGAGAGAATCCAAATAGACCATGTAGAGAGTTATTGTTAGGTAGTATATTTGGATAAATAACTTTGAAATGATTCCATTTTATTCTTTTAGTTTTGTCATCAATATTTTCTTTGAATAAATGAATTGCACCTGCTTTCCATCCTTCAGTATTATCGCAAAAAGCCCCAACGACCGCATATTGGGATGTGATATCTACGGCACCGCCAAACATTGTTTTATGATTTAATTTATGGGGTAATAATTTAGCAATGTGTTTCCAAGTTTTTCCATCTTTGCTGGAGAATATGTAAGCAGAGCCAGTACAGATGTGTGAATTGAACTGACGGTGGGCTCCAATGATTAAATTATAATTATCATTTACTTTGTTAATTTTGCATGATATACCAAAGCCATCATCGATATGACCGTCATAAGATGAATATTGATTAGCATATTTTAAAGCGTAATTGTTATTCTCGTTTTGGATCAGATATGAATGAAAAAGTCCTTTATAACCAATAGTTGGTTGTCCTACAATTACTATATTGTCAATAGATGAGACGACGCATCCAAAAAGTTTAGAAGTCATTAATTTATTATGGATATTTTTATGATAATAGATGAGACTGTGTTATAATGTTATAATTTCTTTTATTTTAATGGTATGTCAGATTCAAAGAATTGGCGTTCAATAAGAAGTTATGGAATAATACTAGTAAGAAAAAATACAATTGGGGAACCAGAATTTTTGTTGGTATGTAGAAGAAGTACTTATTGTTATGTAGATTATTTGTTAGGAAAATATAATGAGAATAACATGGAGTATTTTAATTTTATGATTGAGAATATGACGGAATTGGAAAGAAACAAAATTATAGAAAATAGTTATTCTGATTTGTGGAACGAGTTGTATTCTGGAACTCGTAATACAAATGGTCCTTTTTACTGCTATGTTCAGACAAAATTCCAGAGAATGCTTGGTTTGTTTAAAAAACAACATTCTATTTTACCAAGTATATATAGTAGCCCAGAGTGGGGTTTCCCGAAAGGCCGTTTGAATTTAAGAGAAGATCCATTGGATTGTGCTATTCGTGAGTTATACGAAGAAACACGTATAATACCTGAAATGTATTCTATTGAAAAAAAAATACTACCATTTGAAGAAAAGTATGTTGGAACGAATGGTATTGGATATAGGAATCTATTTTGTGTAGCATTTCCTAAGGTGGGCTGTAAGGGTTTTATTGATGAGACGAATAACGCTCAAACTAGGGAGATAGGTAATATAAAATGGATGGGATATATGGAGGCTATGAAATCGTTTAGATTAAATGAAAAATCGAAGAAATGTATATTAGAGAAAGTTTTTCAATCAGTTTTAGAATTGCATAATAACCGTAGCTTTCAGAATATGGTTTTATAAATTTTGAATTTATCAAAACATTTTTTAATATTTAATCAAAGTTAATCAGGTAATTATTATTAGATTCTATAGTAACTGGTCTATATTTTCTATAGTCTTTAGGTATAATTTGATAGATAACAAACTTAGTACCTCGGATATATTTTTCTCTGGATGAGATAGTTCTTTCAAATATCCTTAGAATTTGTCTTAAAATTGTAATAGCATTTTTTGGGGTAATATCATTAAGATATGTTCTAGCTTTACATTGTATGTAACATTTTTCTAATTTAGGTTTAAGCGCATATAATTTTTCTACGGTGTTCATAATTTCTAAATCTTTTTTTGAAAAATTGGTCGTATCGTCTAATGAACTCAATCCAAATGTTTGTAGGACTTCGAGACATAGTTCATGACTCGGGGGTATTTTAAAAAGTTGGTTTTGTACCATTAACTAGAATGTTTATTTTTTTTATTCCTATATTTTATTTTTCTCATTTTTTATACACATAAAAAATAAATTTATATTATATTTAATGCTCTAACGATATATCATTCGTCCACCATCTATTGGAAAGATAAGGAATTTCATTATCAATCTTTACAGATGAAGCATCATCTACATATTGTCTTTCAAATTTGAGACTTGGTCCTCCTTCTGTCATATCGTGAATTTCTGATGAGTTTAAAGAATACTTATAGTATGTTAATTGGGATAAAAATCCTTGGAATCCATCATCTTGTGAGATGTGGAAATCCGCATAATTTTGGCGAGGAAGTGTTTTAAGTTCTTTTCTGGCTTTTAATCTACCATTAATAAATACATCTGCCATAAAATTAGATTGGGTATAAATGAAGCAAACCCATTTTTTCAATGGGAGATTATCAATTTCAATATATTCGTTATTAATTCCAAATGTATTTACATATAATCGTAATTTGTTAGTCGCGTAGTCTAACCACAATCCAGGGGATTGAATTTGGCATATATTTGATGGTTCCCGATCATTGAGATTAGATGATGATTCGAAAACAGGTCCTTTGTGAAAGACGTGTTTCCATTTGCTAGTATTGTTCCAAGTTTTAGTGTCAATCCAAAGCCAGACAGTGTAACTATACTCGATACCTGTTGTTTCATTATTAGATCTTTCGAGTGTTGTACTTCCTTTGAGATTAGGATCTTGTGTAATAGTAACTGGTATATCCGCTTGTTTAAGTCCTTTGTATATAACGGGTGATGTATAATTCTTACTTGTTATTTTATTTATCAGGCTGGATGATAAATAATACAGAGTTAAAATTATAATACATATGATTATTCCTACTATAATTTCTGTTGCAATTTTATCTTGACTTCTAAAATTGTTTAGAACGTTCTTTATGGCGTCCATTAATAGATATAATTTAAAAAAATGTTTGAAAATGTTTATGAAATGAAGTGAAAAATTTATTTTACTAAATAATATAATGGCTAGTACAAATCTGATTTTTGGAACAATCTTGTTCGTATTTTTATTGATTATAATGATCATTACAATTGTGTTAGTCGTTTCTCGTATGTATAGTTCTCAACGTGTTGGTACAACATTAGTTAATGAACCTGTGAAAATGAAAGATGACATGACAACATGCAGTGGTAAATTGTTGATGTCCGGAAATGAACATACATATACTTTTTGGATGTTTGTTGAACAGTGGGAGATGGGTGGATTAAACAAAAGAATCTTTGTAAGAAGCCATCGCTTAAACACCCTTTTGAATGTTGACTTAGACGCTCATCAACCTGATATGGTTTTGTCGTTATTACGTGGTGGTAATATCGTACCTTATCCTAACGATTCCGATCAACAGGCCGTATTTAAATTAAATGATGTTAGAATCCAAGGATGGAATCATATCACTATCAGTATTTATGATAAAACACTTGATGTATATTTGAATGGTAAGTTAGCGAAGTCCTTTATAATGCCTATCAATCTTCAATCTACTGAATCTAACGGAATAGTTATTGGTGGTTCATCCGAAGATAATATTCCAACTTACAATGGATTTTTATCACGTTTTATTTATTTCCCACGTGTTCTTTCACCCAAAGAGATTTATAACTTATATTTAAGAGGCCCCGCCGAACCTAAATACTTATCTGCGAATCCTAATGAAAGTATGGGTAGCGAGATTATATTTGGTGGAAGCAACAGACCTAACTGTCAAGTAGCTAATTAATAGAATCAAACTCTAATAAAACTCACACCACTCGCACTCCTAAAAAATTTTTTTTGAAAACAAAACCAGAATCTAAAATCTAAAAAATAAAAATTAAAAATCAAAAATCAAATTTAAAATCAAATGTATGAAGTAGATAAAAAATATATCTAATATTTAATAATTATGACCTCTGTATTACCACCTCAATTTTCGATTACAGAAACCAATACATTGTTGCCTATCAAGTCAAGTAGTGAATTAGTTAACTTTAGTAATAATTTAACAGGTTCTGAATATAATGTAGGGAATAATAATAAACTCAAAGAAGCGGTAAAATCCATGGTAAATTCAAATTCTGGAAGTTCAAGTGTCAAAGAGGATATAATTAAATATCACCCTGGTTATTATTACAGTGTTTTATCAAGTATTTTAACAGAGGATTTTCATAATCAATTAGTAAATTCCAATTCTTTTTTCAAAAGTTTGAAAGATGCTGCGATGAGTGTAAAGTATGAATCTTACAAAAAAAGAAATGAAATCCAAAGAACTGCGGAAAATGCGACACACAATTGGGGATACAATTCTGATGAACTTCGTGCCCTTTACTACAGAATGAATAAGAATCGCAGTAACGAATACCAAAATTATATTGATTCAAATACCACATTACTTCGCCAAGGTCAAATGAATTACGATATGTATTTAAGACAACAAGAATGGAATATGTCTTTACGTTTGATTTCCATCGTTCTCTGCATGTTAATCATTATTGGTTATCTCGCTGATATTGATTTCAATCCCATGTTCCTACAAATGCTTTCTTTAACCACATTAGGATTGATTATTATCAATATAGTACTTATTGTTAAATCAAGATATCGTAGACATAAACTTATGTATAATAGATTACAATTCCCAGGATTTCCTATATTAAATCCATCAGTCCAAAAAAAATACACTACAGGAGATTGTAATCCTGAAGTTGATGGTATTGACTGCACTTAAAAATCTAAAATCAAAATTCAAAAATCTAAACTTTTTTTTTCATTTATATATTTTCAAATTTGTTTATTCTATAAAACTCGTTAATTTTTCAATTTTATTCTTCATCTTCTTTGGTGTAGTTAAATTGTGCTGAGATTCCCATACCTTGAAGTTCTTGAAAGAATGTCTTCGTAGCATAGGGAATACGATGTTCTGAAATTTTTCCTGTATTGTTTTTATCTTTGATTAGAGAATTCACAATCTTTTCCTTTTTATTTACAGCACACATAAGACCATCTGAATTGCTAAATACACTGAAGTTATCCGAAAGTTCAACAAATTTCTCTTTGAGAAACTGTGAAGTTCCGTGAGCCAGAAGGCAATCGCGTTCCATTTCGCCAATTCGTAGGCCACCATCCCGGGATCTACCTTCTGATGGCTGTCTTGTCATTTGGACCATGGGTCCAGTAGAACGAGCATGATATTTATCATCAACCATATGTTTAAGTCTTTGGTAGAAAGTTGGTCCAATGAAGATACTCGTATTTAGTTTTTTACCGGTTTCTCCGCTATAAAGCACTGATTCTCCATATTCATCATATCCTTTTTCTTTGAGTCTTTCTGAGATATCTTTGACAGAGATGTTAGTGAATGGAGTACCATCTCCGCGCATCCCCGTATCAATACATTCAATTCCAAGGAGAGATTCTAGAAGTTGTCCGAAGGTCATACGAGAAGGAAACGCATGAGGATTCATGACAATATCTGGTATAATACCATCTTTGGAATAAGGCATATCTTCGGCTGGGTAAATCATACCAATCGTACCTTTCTGACCTGCTCCTGAACTGAATTTATCACCAATTTCTGGAATTTTTTCAGCACGAATTTTTGCTTTACAGAAAACGTATCCATCTGCATTTCTCGATACATACGTAGTATCAACGATACCGCCTTCATTGTTTCTGATGTAGGTACTGTTATCTCTAAATTCTTTTTCAAAAGTAACATCTGTATCTTTCTTTCTATTACACATTGGCACAATTTTACCGACAATAGCATCTCCGCCATTAACTTTTTTCCCTTTGATTGGGAACCCCGTTTCACTGATAGCATCATAACTTTTGTATTTCATATGAAGAGTATTATTTGGGTCTGGTTTAGCGAACTGTTCTTCTTCACCTGTTGATTGGTTTTTGCGTTCTTCAACGTGATAGGTTCGGAAGAAACTCGAACGGAAAAGCCCTCTTTCAATTGATGATTTATTAAACATGAGAGAGTCCTCCTGATTATAACCTTTATCACTTGCTACGGCAATGATAACCGTGCTACCATTGGGAATTTGATTCATATTCATATGTTTTGAATTATGAGTCATAACCACAGGCAGTACCGGATACCAGAGAATGTTAGAAACCATATCCATTCTATGCCTGTAATTGGTTGTGTATATACCCATAGCTTGCTTGCCCATTGCGCACTGGTAGCAGTTGCGGGGCGATTGGTTATGATTAGAGAACACAATGTTTGAAGCGAGAATACCAAATATGAGACTTGGATCAATATCACAATGTGTATATTTTTTGATTCCAATATTCTTAGGATCTTCACAGATGAGTGATACACCACTTTCTTGAATATCTAGATATTCAATACATGTAGGCATATCCTCGTTTCCAATAACAAAATTATCCCAAGCATCATTATTATGTTTCATATATTCAATATGTTTTTCATTGAAGATGAGTTTACCTTCATCATCAACAATAAATACTGGTCGGATAAGTCTTCCTCCACTGGTGTAGATATGAAGCTCTTGACTTGAATAGTTTGGAACAATACTTGTATGTGAATGAATAATCCCTTTTCGTCTAAGACGAATCAATCTATTTTTAAGAGGAATCATATCATCAATACTTCCAATGATAGTCCCATTGATATAAATAACGGTTGATTCAAATTTTCCAGAATTTGTATTGTAAAATGTAGATTCTTCTTCAATAAATTTCATTATATGTGTGTCTGGAATATCATATGTAATATGACAAGATAGAGACATATTTTTGACAATACCAATTGAAGCACCTTCTGGTGTTTCTGCGGGACAAATATAACCATAAGTGCAGGAATGAAGCTTACGTGGCTTTGTCATTTTAGTTGTTTTATCAATTGGTGTATTAATTCGTCGCAAATGGGATAGAGTTCCAAGATAAGACAACCTTTGAAGAACCTGGGCTACACCAATTTTAACTGCTGAATTTTTAACTCCCCAATTACCTGTTGCGAGAGAATATCTCATATGTGTTTCAATAATATTGGATTTTAGAATTTTATAAATATTATTTTGAGAAATGATACTGTGGAAATTGTTAGTCATCGTCCAAGCTCCCGTAGAAATATCTTTATTCAGGAACTGAGTAGCATCTTTGATAAGACGTGTAAATGACTGACGGAATAGATTACTTAACATAATACCGGGAGTATCCACTCGTTTATTTTCAAAACTATCCCTATCATCTTCTGTAATTCGTCCACTGAAATAAAGCAGAAGTTTCTGAGTCATTGAACCCAGAAAGAGCGCTTTTCGGATAAAATCATCACCAAGATGAGGCAAGAAATCATTGATAAGAGCATCTCGAACATGATTAATTCGCATATCCATATTAATTGGACGTCCTTGACGAATACGAATGGGAACAGGAAGGTATTTCGTAATATATTCCAGTGCCATTGGTTGAGTATATCCTTCTGCTTCAATCAAAGAAGCTTGAATTTGGAGAGAGAGATCATATTTCAAAGATGAATCGTGAAATCCGAAAATGAAGTTGCATACTTGCTTGTCTGTATCAATTCCAAGAGCCCGGAAGATAATAACAAGGGGAATTTCTTTGCGACATCCTTGAAATTGAACGTACATTGTATGACCGATATGATTCGGCTTCGTCGTAATACGAATTGAGACTGGTTTTGCCGGCATAAAACCATTGTGGGGTACAGACTTAACCTCTACACAATGTGAGTATTTTGTGCCAGATACAGAACTCACTGGAAAACAGAAAATTTTATTTTCCGCCTGTCTTTCTTGAGAAATGATAACTTTCTCTGAACCGTTAATAATAAAATAGCCACCTAGTTCAGTATGACCGTTTTTCTTATGGTCTCGGTTATAATTTCCATTACAGAAACGTGATTTAACCATAATGGGAATTTTTCCAATTAAAATTTTATGAAATGTTTTCGTTTTCTTATCAACTTCTTCCAATTTAGGTCCGCTACGAGCAATTGTTTCTACAATAACATCAACGTGAACGTTGCTGCTATAACACATATTACGAAGTCTCGCCACATCTGGAGACATTTGGACCATACTTCCATCATTCTCATAAATCATTGGAGGATGATAGGCAATCTTATCAAATGAAAGACGAATTTCATGTTGATGAATATCAAATTCTTCATTGTAATTTCCATAAATAACTACCGGATTATACTGTTTCACAATAAGTTCAACAAATTCACTCATAAAAATATTGAAAGAGTCAATTTGATGTTTCGTAAGAACCGAATTATCACTCATAAAGAATGTATCAATAACCTTACGAAGATGCTTTGAATGGACCATGATTCGTCACCAATTAATAATCTAATAATTTCACTTTAAATCATTTTTATTTTTTTAACTTTTTCGATATTTTTCCAACTTTATTACATACTTTTTCAATATTTTAACAATCTTAAATAAAAATGATTTACTTAACTTAAATTAAAATTAAGATTCTCGCTAAGATTTATATTATTATTATTATAAATATGGGTAGAAAAGACGGAGAAGGCCAAAGAATCACCAAAAAAACAAAAATGAAAGAAAAGAAAGAAAGACAAGGTTATAATTCTAAAAGAGTCAGGATATATGAGAATATGCCCCACAAAATACAAAACAAAAAAAACTTACAGGATAAAAATGAGAAATGAATTCATTCACACATTTATTTATTTCGAAAGGACAAATGGTATAAATACACTTCTATGTAGATTATGATTATGGATGAAAATGCAGCCAAGTTTATTCAATCTTTAGGAAATTTGATGCACTCAAATAATGTCTCAAATATTTCTACTGTTCTGCAGAATAACAAATTAGATACTGAGGAGAATAAACAGAGATTACTGAATTTATTTAACATTCTCAAAAATATAATAAGACCCAACAACGATCGCTCTATTGATGTACTTAATATTCAATCAAATCCTACGAAAATGCCAAATTCTAATACGATGACACCTATGATAGGTCCAAGAGGACCTCGTGGAAGTCAAGGAGAAAAAGGGGGGAAAGGAGATTCTTATTTTGACTTTCATATTGATTCTGAAACATTGAAATATAATGGTTCTAAAATGATTTTGAATCTAGATAGTTCAATGACTATTTGTTCTGAAAAATGTATTATGAATTCTACTCAATTTACAAATTCTACACATATATCATGTATGTTTGAATGGGAAAATGAAAAAAAAAATTTTTCATATGGAAGAATTGTATATCTTACAAAAAACAATAAAATAAAAATATCCGATGAATTGAAAAATAATGAAGACGCCATACCAGTTGGAGTATGTATAAATTGTAAAGATACAGGAATCGTCATGAATGCATTTGAATCAGAATGGAAACACAAATATTTGTTAGACAAATATGATAATTATTTCACACAAAAATATTACAAATTTAAGGACAAAAATGGAAATCGCTGTACCAGTATTGAGAAACCACGAGGCAATAATGTTGATTTCCAGGAAATATTTCAAAAAAAAATTAATCCAGAGTTTGATCCTAAATTTAATTATATTCCAAGAACTAGGCGGAAAGAATGGGCTTGTGTTGCCATAAAAGGGATTATAGTCGCCAAGATAGTTGAAACTGATAAAATAAATTCTTCATGGTATATTAAAAAAAAATTTAGAGACTTGTCGTATGTTCTGATATAAATTTATTGTTTAGTATTTCTCATGGTGTGGACCTTCATATTAATGAGATGCTTTTGATGACCGATAAAAGTCTCGGTTGTAGGAATATTTTGATATTTCTGTAGAAGCTTCTTCTTAGGACCGACAATTGGAAAATATTCCTCTGTCTTTTTGATTTCCTCTTTTTTCCCCTTGGAATGAACTTTTTTAGTCTTCCAATAATTAAGACGAGTAGATTTGCAGTGGCGATGAGTTATCATTTTTGGGTTTTTGGGTTTTTGGGTTTTTGGGTTTTTGGGTTTTT
>CERI01095740.1_pt1 | contig 15428 bp, 11 predicted proteins | sample 350261 | NCBI WGS metagenome assembly CERI01 (sample SAMEA2620979, study PRJEB7988) | marine metagenome | isolation source: saline water (ENVO:00002010), including
TTAAAGAAGAAAACGATACATTGAGAGAAGTAGACAAAGATAAGAAATATATCCATGATATAGAAAAGGGTGAAATAAACGATAATATTCAGGCAATAGATGATAATATAGTATTTGGAGACAATGAAAATAAAAATAATATTTTAGATGAGATTGTTATAACAGAAGAAGAATTACAAAGTGAATTCATAAATTCAATAAACGATAAATAATATATCTAAATATATTTGTATATATTCTAAATAAATTTATTTGGTTAGAATATAGTGCTATGAATGGTAAAAAAGATAGAAGCATAAGAAAGAGAAGGGGTAAAAACAAGAAAAAGACAAATAGAAGGACACCCAATAAGAAAAATAAGAATAATACTAGTAGGAGTAAGAAAAAAACTGTCTCCAAAAATCAAAAGGGTGGAAGTATTTTAGCTTCGCTTGGTATGGGCTTTGCTGCGACAGCAGTTACAGCGGCAGCTTACAGAGGTTATCGCATGATTAGTAAATTAAGCGATAAAGGATACATGTTCCGCTTATTAAATCAAGAGTATATTTCTTATGCTCCAAAAGTAATCGTTGTTGAAACTCCTGACTTTATGAAACATTATTTAGAATGTATATCAACAGTAGAATTTTTTCAATTACTCTTGAGTAATAGGGAATATTTAAAATCAAAAACATTACAAAGTTTAATAAAAGACTCAACGAAAGAAGAAAAGAATTCTAAGAATAAGTTATCGAATCAATATGGCGAAGAATATAAAGAACTCGAAGAATTATTAGATTACACCGATTATAAAAACAAAGATGTCTTAGAAAGTATTGAACTAGAGGCTAGCGCACTTGAATTAGATACAAAAAATGAAAATATAAAAAAATTAAGAGATTTATTATTACTTACAGCTAAAATACCCGGTTCAAGTTTAGACACAAATGCTGAAAGCAATCAACCGGAATTTCAAGAGTTAATCAAGTTAGATAGGATAAATCCATACTTAACTGTTTCAACTTTTAGATGGCAAGATGTAATTTATAGCGGAATTTATGATGAATACTTTATCTCTGAGGTAGACGATATACTAAGAGAAAGAAATTCGGAATTCTTAACAAGAGATAATGAAAAGGAAAGATTGCAAAAAATAATCAATCATCTATCTAAAGATCCAAAATTCATAGAGGGCATTAGAAGAAAAATGATAGAATGCTCTTCGAAACCAAGAGGATATCTTGATTATGTTTCATCTTCTATTTCTTGGGATAGTCAAAAGAAATGTTTAGCATGTCCAAGTCAAGAATGTCTATTGTATGTGTATGATTTTTATCAAGGGTTTTTAGAGCAAGAAGATGATATACTATTGATTGATAAGTTATATTCCTTAATGATTTGTGAGGCGAGAATTTGTGTATTATCTAAATGCCTTGCTCTTGAGGCAATTCGCGTCCAAGAGGGTAACTATGATAAAGTAAGGGGGTTAATAAATGAAATATATAAACAGGATATGAAATCTCCGACCGGAAGATCTCTTGAATTACCCAACAGATTAATACAATTTTCAAATCAATCAGGTGGGGCCGAAGCAAATCAAAGTATAGAAAATCCGAATAGATCAAATACGCAATCAGTTCCATCACCAGTAGATGGAGGAAATGTAACAGAAGAGGGATCCTCTGTTGGAAATTTCTTTTCTTCATTAAATCCTTTCTCAGATGATCCAGAAGGTAATACATCGCCGACAGCACAGCCACCCGTACCAACACAACAACCACCAGTACCAATACAACAATCACCATTACCAACACAACAATCACCATTACCAACACAACAACCACCGGCACAATCAGTAGCACAGCCACTAGCAGTAGCGCAACCACTATCAGTAGCACAGCCACTAGCAGTAGCGCAACCAGCAGCACAGACACCAGCAGAAGCACAATCGGTATCACAGACACCAGTAGAAGCACAATCAGTAGCACAACCACCAGCAGCAGCACAACCAGTAGAAGAACCTGTGGACGTAGAAGTCAACGTAGAAACAGAACAGCCACGTGAAACAGAACAGCCACGTGGAACAGAACAGTTACGCGAAACAGATATTGAGATAAATGATACAATCATGTCGAATAATCGCGAGAACCCTGAATATCAAGATTCCTCTTCACAAGAAAATGCAATAGATAGTACACCGGAATCTATAACAAAACAAGAAGATACATCAGATAAACCACCCGTGTCATCCGATCCAATTGTAGAAACGCATATATTGTCTATGGAAACGGAATTAAAGAAACAGATACCATTACATAAATCACGCAACGAATTATTTAATATATTGGGTTTAGATATATCCGAATCAAATGACATAATAGATAAATTTATGAATTATAATGTGGGTGATAATTTTAAATTAAAAGATATATTCATTAATGTATTCAGAGATTATAGCTCGGATGATGCAATTGAAGAAAAAAATACGGCAATACAGGCATTATTTAATAATATAAAAGAATATGGTATGATTTTTGTAGATTGTTTTAGTTTGGAATTTTTACTATCCGCAGGTAATCTATTTGGTAACGATATAGCCTATAATGATGTAGTAGGATTATCTGATATTGTTTCAAAATTATATTTAGATGGACAAACTAAGCATGCATCTATTATGGTTATTGTATTATTAAAATTGGCAGATGATCAAAGTAGATTATATATCATTAAAAGCTTCTTTGAAAGAGTTGATGGGATAAGATATAACAATGTATCACTGGTTTCTATGTTACTTTCTGTTACAGTTAATTTATTAACTAGAGCAAATAAAAATAAAAGTAGAATGTTAGATAGAGTTGCGGCTGTTTATAATTCTGCGAGTAAAGATAAACGAATAAATGTCCATACTTCTGTCATATGGCCATACTTATCTGAAAGTGAAACAAAATTATTTGAAATACCGGAACATAATATATCTCATTATGATACACCCAATAGCAATATTTATAGTAGATATGAACCATTGACCCAGGATTGTTCTCAGAACGTAGACGATATTAAAGAAATGATAAGGGGGTCGGGTCCGTTCTCAGTGAGTGCTGCCATGATTAACAATTTAGAAAGATGTCGTCCTAAAGAAATAAAAAACAATAAATAAATACAGATATAATTTAATTTAATTTAGTTATTCAAATGAAAACTTAAAATTTTCATTACTACATTCTCCTTCATCCTTTTCTTCCAATAGTTCGTCCAAATCATCATTGTAGTTTTCTATCTCGCTCTCGGATATATTTTTAATGTAATTATCTTCATCTAATAATATCTTACAAAATCCCGTACCCGAATTTATTGTTTGCCCCATCATGATATTACTTGAAACTCCTAACAGGTTATCCTTTTCAGAAAATATACCTGCCTTGATTAATTGATCCGTGGTGTCTTCAAACGAGCATTTGGCTAAAGGTCCTACATCTCCTCTATTGATACCCTGACGATTGATTGATGTAAGAGAACCTTTACAAGACATAGTGTCACATAAAATTTCAATATGTCTTGGATTTATATATTCACCTGCGTGATCAACAACTTCCGTTATCTCTTTTATTAAGATTTCTCTCGCCGCTTCTATACCTAATATATCATATACTTCATTAATATCATTAGATATCGTATTAAATTCATCGATATATTCGTTATTAAATAATTCTAACAAATTCTTACCATCGCATACAAGGATATTCTTCTTCACTATTTCCATATTATGATCTTTCTTAATAATTGTCTTTGATTCATCACTAATTACAATATCTGTAATATTTTGAATTCCCTTTATTGTGATATTGTTTAGTATATCATCATTAATATTCTTTAGTATAGTAATGAAATCAGTTTGATCTTGAATTTCTGTATCAGATTCATCTTCTTCTATATTAATTGATATTCTGCCAATTAAATCTTTTGAATTATCATCTGAGTAGATAAATGATATTCTATCTTCATCATATTCTAATAATTTCATGTATATATCTTCCATTACCACACCCTTTTCCATCATTATACTTTTATCAAATACTAAACGAATAATCCAAGGAGAAACATTTGTCTTATCCGAATCATCGATCTCGGTAAAATCTCTATATATATCAAGTAATTCTTTATCTTCTTCTATACCAGTCTTCATAATTACGTTTGGTGGATCGTAGTAAATACTACTATTAATAACCAAATCTTTCAGTGTTGTAAATTCTAGTATATTTTTAATATACGATAGTTTATTCTTGTCTTCTGAGTATCTATCGTATAAATGTATACTTGTTGATGTCGATTTAATATTCTTACTAATATGTATTAATTCTTTTAATCTTGGAATACCGCGAGTTACATTAGACTTCGCACTTACACCTGCGAAATGAAATGTATTTAGAGTCATCTGAGTAGCCGGTTCACCAATGCTCTGAGCGGCAACTGCTCCCACCATCTCGCCAGGGGAGATCTTGGAATCATGAAACTTTCTTTTAATTGTATTAACGATAATCTTATATTCATCTCTTGAAATTTTATATTCAGAAATTAGAACCTTTGGATTTAAGTGAACATGAACTAGTATCTCAAATATCTTATTATTCTTGAAATTATCTTGGATATATAAATTTGTAATCAGTTTTTCGTTACCTTTGATAATATCTATTGGTAACATATTACTCTTTTTCTTACCCTTCACAGTGTTCTCAACTATCCTCTGAATATGGATCGGATAGTTTATATTATTATGAACTTCTCCTTGGAAAACATGAGTTACTAAATACTCGCGATAATCTATCAATCCTTTAAAAACATTATCTAACAATTCTCGTTTTGTATTCATTGCTTTATCTGCTAATGTTTTATTGTAATATTTATTCCATTCTGTCTTTTCATCAAAATAATATTTATTTAATAATTCTTCATATGATAGTTTCGTTAAATAAATAGATTGAGATTCAATATTTGTTCCATCCATGCCATCATTCCCATATACAAATTGAATGATAGAACCAGCAGAACCTCTAACAGAGTAATCATATCCTACTTTTAGATCTTCCATTGACTTCACGAGCTGCCTCTGTACATAACCCGTCTGGGCGGTTTTAACCGCTGTATCAATTAAGCCTTCTCGACCACCCATCGCGTGAAAGAAGAACTCTTGGGGGGTTTGACCCGAAATAAATGAATTTTCCACAAACCCCCTTGCCTCAGCGGAGTCGTCATATTTATAGTAATGTGGGAGGGTTCTTCCCTCAAATCCATATGGAATACGTTTTCCGTCTACATTTTGTTGTCCTAGGCATGCAACCATCTGAGCAATATTAGTAAGCTTACCCTTACTTCCAGAATTAATCATGTATGTAGCTCTATTCTTAGGATCAAGATTCTCAAGCCCAATCTTACCAGTTTCATTAATAGTTTTATTTAATATACCATTCACCTTACTTTCAAAATATTCTTTATTACTCTGACCAGGAATACCTTCAAAAATGTTCAAATGAAATTCTTGCATAATATCCTCGATTTGTAGCTTTCTTTCATCAATGGTTGTTTTAATTTTTTCATTCGTTTCTTTTTCAGCGATCATGTCACTGATACCAATACTAAAACCCTCTACTAGTAATATGTATGAAACTATTTTCTGTAAATCATTAATGAAATCACATGTTCTCTCGCTTCCTAAATCATTATAAATTGTATGTATTAAACCCTTTGAAGTTTTACTAAATAAACCCTTATCGAATGTACCTTGCTTTATAATTCCATCGACAATCTTAACAATGTTAACTACTTCATTATATTGAGATAATAATTTTTTCTTTCTATTTCCACTTTCAACCTTTGAATTATTATTATCGTAGCCGGAATTTGTCATGGTTAAATTGATATTGTCTGGTAATATATAAGATAATATACTCTTTCCAGACCAAAGAGGTGTTACTATACCGTCAATTTCAAAATCATTGTCTGATATAGGAATACTACCATCAAAAGTAGATAAATCGCATACAATATTAATCATCTGTTTGTATGTATATAGACAAGAATCAACCCTCATTTCACTCTTCGATGAACCCGATAAATTATATATATTAGTATTTTCTCCATAATGAAGTTGATTTCCTTCTTTGAATTCGATTACTTCTGAATGTGTTAGCTTATATAGTCCCAATAGGGTATCCTGAACAACAGTTATAATCGGTTTGTTTTCTCTTGGAGATATAATTTGTTTAGCGACCGAAGCAATATTAATTAATTCAGACATACTATCTATGCTTTGAGGGACGTGCATATTCATTTCGTCACCATCAAAGTCGGCGTTGTATGGTGAAGTTGCGCTTACATTTAGGCGAAAAGTATCCCCTTTCATTACTTTTACTCTGTGACCCATCATGCTCATTTTGTGAAGCGATGGTTGACGATTAAATAATACATAATCATTATCAACCAAATGCCTGTTTACTGTATCACCATATTCTAATTTCATATTCATTTTGTTATTTTCTGTAATTAAGAATTTAGAACCATTTTTCTTTACAATGCTTTTCGCTCCAGGCCATTCTTTAGGACCAGTATATACAAACTCTTGTAATTCTTTAATATTAAAACTGTTTGCTATTTCTGGATAAGTTAAATTCATCGCAATCTTAATAGGAACACCCAATTGATCTAAATCAATATTTGGATCTGGGGTAATAACACTCCTTGCTGAAAAATCTACGCGTTTACCCATAAGATTTGATCTTAAACGACCCTCTTTTCCCTTCAAACGTTGCTGTATTGCTTTAAGAGGTCTACCAGATCGATGGGTTGATTGAGAAATACCTGGTTCTTCATTGTTTATAAATGTAATTATGTGATAAACAACCATGTTGTACCAATCATTGATTATCTCCTCTCGCGCAAATGATTCTATCTTCTTTTTTAATTGATTATTATATTTTACTATTTCAGCAAGTTTATGAGTTAAATCGTCGTCCATCCGTTGTGAATTACCCTGCTTTACTGATGGTCTAACGGCAGGTGGTGGGACCGGTAAAGCAGAGCATATTAACCATTCTGGACGACACCAGTTACTACTGAATCCTAATAAATTAGAATCTTCATCTGAAATCTTTTCAAATAATGATTTTACATATTCTGCTTTGAAATATTGAGATTGCGCCGAATCACTTGGTGAACCAATATCTTTCCATATCCCTTGGATACCTGATATACCGTCCACCTTATATCTACTGGGTTGAATACAACCGCAACCGTCTTCTGTTTCTTGGCCACAGCGATTTATCTTACTACTCATCTCATAAATAGTATTCCATCTGGTTTTATTTGATTTATTGGTTAACTCAGAAATAGACGGAGATTCTTTATTAACTCGTAACTTACCACATCTGAAACATACGCATTTCAAGATCTTAACTGTTATATCGATAAAATGATAATTATATACTGGTCTTGCTAATTCAATATGACCAAAATGACCGGGACAACCTATGTTATCTAATCCACATGTAGCACATACTTTGCCCATATCAGTTGTTCCCATACGATTATCAAATAGTCCCTTGACTACAGGGACATCTTTGTCATAAGTTTCGTGCTTTGATACTTCAACAACCGAATTACTGCGTATTTCATCAGGAGACATAATACTAAATTGTAATCCAGTAACATCTTTCGTAATTGGTTCGAATTCAGTCATTATGATATTACTTATATAATTTATAAATTATTTTTAAATCAAATTTATTGAAAACTCAAATATAGTTTATCATTATTATTGAATTATAAATTTGATTTAAAAATATTTTAAAGAATTAAAATAAAGAAATATGTCAAGCACTCACACTATGACGACTCGTTCTAAATCAAATGATAATAAACAACAATTTCCTTTACAGATGAATGATGATGGAGATGATAGTGTTGATGAATATGGTAATCTAAAAGGATTTATTGATTACGATTGCAAAGATGATTTTGATCATGGTGAGTTTGATAAGCAAGTTTCGCGACTGAGTGGTGGAGTACTGAAACAAAAGAACAAAAAGAAAATAAAGAAAAATACACGCGGTAAAAAACTAAAGGATGTATTTATGACTTATCTTATTATGAAAGCTACCGAAAAAGCAAACGAAGACCTTAAAATAAAAAAGAGAAATAAAAATAATAAAAGAAGAAAGGTTAAAGTTACAGAGGAAGTTGAGTCTTCGCAATCTTCCACACCTGAATCACTTAATTTAGATAATGATAGTGAATCAACGATTGGGGAAATAGAAGAAGTAAATTTAGATGTAGGAACACCAAAAACAAAGACTATCTTAGAATTAATATTCTCCTCTGAGTCTGATGATGAATCATTTAAAATTGATTCAGATAACACAAGTGATAACACAGATGATATAGAAATAGATAATGTATCTGATATTGAATCAACTACTTCCTCGGATAGATTATCGATACATGGCAAAATGGATTTAAGTAAAATAGAAAATGATGATTCTTCCACGGAATTCTCCGAAGATTATTCTTATGAGTACGATGATGAAGATGAAAAATATGAAGAATTAATTGATAAACATATGATGAAAGACTCAGAAGAGTCTAATATGGAATACTATCATCATTTAGATAAATCTAAAAAAGAAGAAATTTTCAACTTAACAAAAGAAATCTATGAATACAATGGGAGTAATGTCCCTCTAAGATTTAAGGTGATTGAATCTGAAATGGATATGAAAACAAAAGCAATCGCATTAGAAAACATTGATAAGATGGCTGAGATGGATATATCAACTGGAGAACATAGTAAAATGGATCACTGGGTTAATGGTCTGATGAAGATTCCTTTTGGAAAATACAATAATATTCCTATAAATCCAGATAGTGATATCAAAGAAAAAAGAGAATTTATTCAAAATACTTACAAGACACTTGATAAAGCAATTTATGGTCACAAAGAAGCCAAAACACATATGCTTCAAGTAATTGGTAAATGGATGAAGAATCCAGGGAGTGGTGGGAATGTTCTTGCTATTCAGGGTCCTATGGGAAATGGTAAAACAACTCTTGTAAAAGAAGGTATTTCAAAGGTATTAAACAGACCTTTTCACTTTATAGCTCTTGGAGGCGCTTCAGATTCAGCGTATTTTGATGGACACTGTTATACTTACGAAGGGTCTCATTGGGGCAGGATTGTTCAGATTCTACAGGAATCTAAGTGCATGAATCCTATTATCTATTTTGATGAACTAGATAAAATTAGCGACACAACTAAAGGCGATGAAATAACCCACATGTTAACTCATCTCACTGATCCTTCTCAGAATTCATTATTTCAAGATAATTATTTTCCTGGTGTAAATCTAGATTTATCAAAAGCATTATTCATCTTTTCTTACAATGATGAAAGTAAAGTTAATAAGATTCTTAAAGATCGCATGTACGTAATTCATACTAAAGGATTTAAGACAGAAGAAAAAATTAAAATTTGTAATGAATATCTTATCCCTGAAATATTCAACACATTTGCATTTGAAAGAGAAGAGATTGTATTTACAGATGAAATTGTAAAAAATATCATAGAAAAATATACAGAAGAAGAAAAGGGTGTTAGGAATCTGAAAAGATGTATTGAAACAATTATCTCTAAAATTAATATTCATGTCTTATCACATGGGGATAATGGTTTATCATTTGATCTTGAAAATTTAACTTTGCCTGTTACTCTGACTGAAAAACAGGTTGATATTCTATTGAAGAAAGATAGTTCGGAAGATAAACCACCTTATGGAATGTATTTGTAAATAAAAACGGTTTACAATTATCTTTAAAACAATAATTTTTTATCAGTGCAATATTTATTATATTCTTCATCTTTTTCTAATTCATAATAATCATAAATTTTTAGTTTGTTAACAATACTTTCTTGATTATTGTAGTAATAAATTCTAAAAAAATAATGTAAGATACCTTGTATATTATTTAAATCAGGATATTTCATACATAATTTACTTCCTATATCAATCATGCCTATCTTTGTAGAAGTAATATTACTACTTTGTATTAAATAATACAATAAATCACACATCAAATCATATTTATCTTTTGATAGTGGTTTTTGATGAACACTACATTTACCATTATTTAACAGTATAGCGCGTTTTTTACATCTTTTCCCACTTTTAGTCTTACATTTACATCTTTCTAGACATGTCCAAATTTTTAAATTATCATATGAATTATCATAAGGTTTTTCTGTATTAATATTTAATTCTCGGCAAAGAGGGCATTTGATGAATATATTGCAATTATTACTATAAACACAGTTTTGATAGCATTTTAAATGAAATTCATGACCACAAGATAGTTTATAAGTTTTTTGATTATTTAAAGGCGATAAGCAGATACTACAATCCATGTGATAACAATACATATTACGTCAATTTACTTTAAATAATTATATATTTCCCTCTAATCTCTGGATTACTATCATAGTTATCAAGCATATTAAATAAACACATAATAATATTAATATTGATATACCGATACAAGTTTTAATTTTACCACAACATTCCTCTTCTAATTCTCTTTGTCTTTCAAGACTTTTAATTTCTTCAGGTGTCATTACTATCACCTTGTATGGCATTTTCTGATTGATTGTTATCGTCAATGTTTGATATTGGTAAAGATAAATCTGAAATCAAATTTCCATGTTTCTTTTTAACTTTATCTAAGTGAGTTTTACAGTAACCATAACCTAATATACATGTTTTTCCACATAATTCACCTTTATTTTTTCCACGACTTAAAGTAAACCCACATTTATTACTGTAATTTTCTTTTAGTTCTGTTTTAAGTGGTTCTATTTCATAACTCGAAATATTACAATGAACGCCTGGTATTATCTTTTTTAGTCCATTAACTAAAGGTAGATTTTCTGAATTTTTACGACAGTATGGACAAAAATTACTACATTTCTTGTTATAAGATGTATTATTAAATGATTTCATTAAACACTCATAATGAAAAACATGATTACAATTTAATTTATAACTAAATTTTTCACTTAATTCTAATCCGCAAATACCACAATCTTCATCAGACATATTTATTTTGTAATAAGAGAAATATATTTAAGTAATATTTAAGTAATTAATAGCAGTGGAATGATCATTCATCATAGCGAAAGTATTAAATCTTATCAGTTATTCATAAAAAAACCTTTAAAGTATTCTGAAAAATTTACATTTATTCCTATTAGATTTAAAAAAGATAAAATATATCATAAATGTATCTTTCAAACACCATTATTATTTACACCATACGGTATTAAATGTACTCAAAATAATAAAAATATTATAGACATAACATTTCAAAATATAGAAAATGATAAATCACAGAAATTATTTCATAGTAATTTAAAATACATTTATGACGTGGTCTATGAAAAATATAAATATGATTATATTGTAAATGATTTTTTAAAGAGAACCGATTTCAATGACTGTTTGCGTCTCAAGATTAGTGATAATACTATTATCTTCGACGAATTTAAAAATATGATAGACGACATCAATAATTATAGTTATGGTAATTTTATTATTGAATTAGAAGGATTATGGTTAAATGAAGATAATATATGGTTTCAATGGAATTTATTACAAGCTAAAATAAGATTGCCGACTCATTTAAAAGAATATTCTTTTATAGATGAAATACATGAAATTCGCGAAGTAACGGTTAAAGAAGATAAATATGAGAAAATGATTAAAATGGGGGTTCCAAAAGAAGCGGTTGATAGACAGAAGGTTCTAGATAGTAAAATACCTCCTCCACCACCCCCCCCGTTACCAAATTCAAATAAACTGGAAAAAAAATCCGGTAGTATACCTAAAATAAACGCATCTGATCTGAGAAATGTAGTTCTTAAAAAAAGCAAACCAATATCTAAACCCAAAATAAAAAGAGATCCAAATCATTTTGAACCTCCAACTATAGAGGAATTACAGAGTACATTATCTAGATTAAGAAAGACTAATGGAGAATGATGTTTTCATGTTATGTTCGTCATTTGAGATGGTATTCCGGCGATATCTTTTTCTACTTCGGATACATCGTCTAATTTAATATCTTCATGTAAATCTAAAATACACTCTAATACATCGTTGTTTTTAGCCCCGAGCTTAATCATTTCTCTGATTAAGTAATCTAGTTTAAGAGCATTAAATTTCCACTTGTTTAGTTCAGATAAACTATCCTTTTCATCAATGTGTATGTTTTCTCCTGTTTTATCGTGAATATTTATCTGAACATATGGATCAATAAAGAATTCTTTATCGGTTCTGGGGTGATAAGGTGGTTCATAGTTAAATTTATGAGGGATAAGATAAAATCTATGACCTATCATTGTTTTGAGTCGGAAATTCCCACTCTTCGGTAATAGACCCATGTAATTAATGTTATTTTCACGGTTGTCAATATCGTCTATCATAAAGTTTCCTACAACCCAGTAGATTAAATAATTATCTTGCTTAAGATTAACTAATTTTACTAGTCTTTTATCATCTTTAATTTGTGGTGTCTCGTTTATGTTTTGGATGTGATACATCAAACACGAATTCTTTGTGGTAGAGAAAATAGAATGACACGCATCACCATCTGGATAATTATCTGAAGAATAATAGTACATTCTTGGCAAATAGTAAATATTTAGGAGCCAAACACCATCTGTGCAATCAGATAAATGTCCCTTCAAGTTTTTTACTCTTAACCAATGACGATAAACTATGCGAATATCTTCTTCTTTATTAGAATCTTTAATATACACCGATTTAACAAACCTCTGAAAGTAAATCACTTTTTTTACGATGTTTTTAAATTTTGATAATGATTCTGATCTTCTATGTGGTGGATTTGAAACGGGTGGAGTAGGTCTTCTCGGTGTAAATTGAATAGGTATACTGACTAAAGTATGAGTTTGAGTATGAGATTGATTATGAGATTGATTTTCTCTTTGTGGACACGTTGAACGATTATGCCCAGTTTGTCTGCAAATTGAGCAAGGCATGTTCGTATATTATTTTTGTTAGTTTAATAACTCCTAACTTTACATAATCAAATTTTTTCTTCCATTTCAATCTCTTTAAATATTTTATTCTTATTACGAGTTTGTTTCTCTTTGCGATACATTTTAAATATATTTAAATCATTTGATTGTGTTTTTGAGTAACTATGATTGATATAAATTGAGGGAGGGATAAATCCATTATGTATATTTGTTATTGATGATTTATCTATATATTCTTCATAACTTAGATTACCTCCAAAGATATCTAATCTTATTTTTTCAGGTGCTACTTTCACTTTAACGCATGTATTTGATAACTTATTATAATACAAATTAAGAAGACTATATTTCTTAAACAAATCCTCTCCATGATAGTTATCAAATAAATATCTACTCGCACACGGATAACTACAGAAGCTACCATTCATATAGAATACACCATTGATATAGTTAATAGGATAACTTACATTTTCATCAATTTGATGTGTACAGTTCCAACATACACTTTTATTACTCGTTTTATTCACAGTTTGATGATTCGTATAATTATCGATTCCATCATATTCATCAACTGAAAAATTATTTTTAGTATTTTTTATATTTAATGATGATATTAGATTTTCTACCTTTTCATGGTCAAATTTAGGATTTTCATTCACGATAACATTATTTTTAGGTTTTCTACCTCTCTTTTTCTTTATTTCCATATTAACAATGTAAGTTTGTATTATCTTTAAGTTTAAATATATTAACTTTTTTAAAACCAATCATTAAATAATGTCTGCGGAACTATCTTTCAATTCTAATATTGTTCAAATATTATTAGTCATTGGGATCGCTATTTTATTAGGCGGATATTTTTATTACGAAAATATCAAGATAAAAAATCAATTGCTTGAATTTGAATATGAATTAACTAAGTTAAATGAATTAATACAATCAAATAATAATTTTCAAGCTAAAGATACACCTAATATAAATACTTTTTCGATGGATTCAATTCAACAAGATGGAACGTTCGATTTTTTTATTCCAGATGTAAAAGGCGGTATTAATAAGGAAACTTTAGTTAATAAGGAAACTCTAGTTACAGATAATTTAGTTAATAAGGAAACTCTAGTTACAGATAATTTAGGTAAAGGAACTGTAGAAGAAGTTAAAAAAGAAAAGGATATTACACCAGGTTTACTCTCCGAAGAGATACCAGAAGGAGTAGCAGGATGTATAGACTCTGTTTTAGATAATACAGTAAAAGAAGATGAATGGTCTAATATAGATAAACAGATGAAGAATGTTGATAAAAATGATAAACCAATCGATGATCCAACGGAATTAGAATCATTTAGTATAGATGACATGATAAAAGATATCGCAAATGAAGAAACCGCTAAAATTATAGATCTAGATACTAGTTCCGATTATCAAACCATGACAGTTTCTCAATTAAAAGATATTTTAATAGAAAAAAATTTACCAGTTTCGGGTAATAAAACAAAATTAATTCAAAGAATTTTAGACAATGATAAATAAATCTATATTTTTTTATATTCTTTCTATATATTAAAATGGAACAGATAAAAGTTACTGACAATGTAGAATTAGACTTTCCAGCTAGAATGTCTGATGGTAGAATGTTTACGGATTATCGTCAAAATTGTTTGTTAAATAATGGATTAGCTAAAGGTATGGGTAGTTGGGAATATCGCAATTATCTGACAGAAAACGCAGATAAAATAATGATGAATTTTATACAAAAACAAGAAGCTATAACGGCATGTACAAAGTGTACTGATAATACTGTCTTACCAGTTAGAACTATTATTAATTGCACCCCCGAAGGATGTAATTATATATTGAATGACCCAAAAGGTTTAGGTCAAGGACGTAAATAAATCTATTGTTTCCAGTTATTGTTACAATCTAAACATGTAATAAATTGAGTCATTGGTTCGTCCGCCGATCTTGTCTGCATCTCATAGTAAGTACATGAACGACTACCACATCTCCTACATTTAAACATATCCGTCATGGCTTGTGGTTTTAATTCATATCGTAGTTTTTCTTTCTTCATTTTAGATTCTATTAATTCTTTCCATCTTTCTGGAAATATATCAATATGAGATAAACTTGATATACTTTCATTTTTTATATCATTATTTAAAATTCTATCCTTAAATGTCGTATTTTGAATATAAGAATCACTCTTTATATTTGAATAGATGCTCCTAATTCTGGATAAATAGAGAGATTTGAAATGAATACATTCCCAAGATCTTTTTATATTGTTCTTTTTTGAAAAATCAATAACTGAATTATAAATATCTTTTTCAATTAATCTACATTTTCTTTCTTC
>CERI01001672.1_pt1 | contig 15416 bp, 38 predicted proteins | sample 350261 | NCBI WGS metagenome assembly CERI01 (sample SAMEA2620979, study PRJEB7988) | marine metagenome | isolation source: saline water (ENVO:00002010), including
TAAACGAAGCAAAAAAGACTATGGTTTATGTAGTTCTTCCAATGTCTTTTAAAAAATATGCAGATGATATTCCAAAAAATAAAGCAATTGCATTTAAAAACTATGAAGATGCTAAGATTTATGCAAATAGTTTAGAAGAAAATCCTGTGGTAATGAAAATTGAATTAAAATAAAAAATGATATGAAAAATTTAAACGAATTTGAAGAAGTAAACGAAGCAAAAAAGACTATGGTTTATATAGTTGTTGAAGATGGAGATTCAGTTATGAGTACCTCTCAATATGTATTAGATGATATGAAAGTATTTTTCAACAAGAAAGATGCTGATGCCTATGCTGATAGTTTCAAGTATGGTGGAATGATGGTATTTCAAGAAGAAGTAAACTAAAAAAAGAAACAATATGAAACCATTATCAACATTTAAAATGTCGCAAGAACTTGAATATCATTTGAACAATGGTATTGGAATTTCTGAATGTGTATTTATGTACGGGTCTGAAAAGTTTTGTGATTTGATTATTGAAGTCAGAGAACTTTACAATGGTGGTAAACTACTTTTAGAAGGTAGAGATAAAGCAATTGCATCTTTGAAAACCGGAGAGAAAGCAATCTACGATGGCAAAGAAGTTAAACTACATTTACCTGACTATGACAAAACTGCTGGAAAGAAACTTAGAGTATATTTAGATTCTGGAAAGAAAGATGAAAAGACCGGATTACCTAAAGCAAACATTGTTAGATTCGGAGACCCAAATTTGGCAATAAAGAATTACGACAAAAAAGCTGCAGACAATTTTCAAGCAAGACACAACTGTGATGCTAAGACCGATATAAAAGCAGCCGGATTTTGGAGTTGCAATATTCACTTGTTTGCAAAACACTTAGGATTGAAATCAGATTATCCATGGTGATTAAATATTAAAAATATAATATAGCAATATGAAAACTATAAAAGAAATAAACGAAGCTAAAAAAGTTGATGCAGAAGATTTACCAAGAGGATGGAATGATAAACTAGAAGCTGTTTATAAAGAACAAAAAAATGACTATCTTAGTGATTTTACCAATTACAATCCTACAAGAGAAGAGATATTAAAGAATACAAAAGAAGAATTCAATAGATTAAAGAATCTACTAAAATAGACTATAACAATATGAAAGATTTAAAACATTTTATAAACGAAAATCAAGAACTCATAAACGAGGGGAAAATGATAGATTTTTTTAAACAATTATTGCAAATACCTTTAGATGTAATTATAAAACATTATATTATAGGTTCAGACAAACCAGCAATGGCCGTTCTTAAAAAGATTAGAGAAAATCCAGAAGCAATGGAAGCTATTTCGAAAACAAAAAGTCTTAGAAAAACTGTCAAGAAATTTATATCAGAAAAAGAATATGAAATCATTTTTGATGTTACTCGTAAAAATTTAGAAACCGGACAACTAAGTATTAGACAACTTGGTAACAGGAATTATTTCGGTAAACATAAAAGTTTATAATATGAAAGATTTAAAACACTTTATAAACGAAGGATTAAATGAAAATAAAAATTTCAAATTAAATCAAAAAATTAAAGTATGGAAAGAATCTTATGATAAATCTCCCTTTAACGCTATTTTAATTAAAAAGGTTCCAAATGATTATGATGATGCATATATAGCTTCAGTTGATTTGGGTGATGGTGATAGAAAAAATATAAAGGTCGCTTATGGTATTATTTCTGGTCCTAAAAACAAACAGAAATTTAAAAAAGAAGTTTGGTTCATGTTAGACCCACATGAATTGAATAGAAATACACTATAACAATATGAAAGATTTTTGAAAAAATTTAAACATAAAAATTATTAAATTTCAGTATATTAGAAACAAAATTTAAAGAAGGACTTAAAATATTTTAAGTCTTTTTTTGTTTTAATATATAAGAAATAAATAAAACTTTTAAGTTGAAATTACCATACAAACAATTAAAAATAGGACATACAATTTTTAGACTTTTTTACAAGAAGGAAGATAGAAATTTATATTACAAATGGCATACAGACGAAAATTCTAGAAACGTTTGGTTCTTACCTTTCGGCAAATGGCAAATTCAATTTGATGATGACTTGCCAGAAAAAATAAATCCTAAAGGAATCTATTGGATACCTAAAGGTCTGTATCATAGACTAATTAGAAAATCAGGAATACTATTATGTGTCATTTTTGAAAAAGATTAAGTTAAATATATTATGAAAAAGATTTTATTAAAATTATTAATACTTGCAACTTTCATAAGCATAGGGCAAACAACGAACATCACCAGTAATACTACTTGGGGTTCATATGTTAATTCTAGTGGTGCAACAATTAACATAGATAATGGTGTTGAATTGACTTTGACTGGTAACTTAATGAACTCAGGGACCATTAATCTTTTTGGGTGTAATGCAAAACTAACTATTGCCGGTGCTTTAACTGGTAGCTATAATTTTATTGACATAAATAGATACTGTGATGTTTGTAGTGATATTAATAATTTATCTCAAGGATATCCATATAGTAATGTTTATTTAAGTGCAAACAATTTATCTTATGTTGATGTCGAATGTCAAGTACCATTACCAGTTGAATTGATATCATATACTTGTAGCAAGAAAGAAATACGTTGGTCTACTGGAGCAGAAATTAATAGTGATTATTTTACTATACTTTATTCTGAAAATGGAATAGACTTTGTGCCAATAGATAATATTAATGCACAAGGTAATAGTTTCGAAGTTGTCAAATATTCATATCCTATTACAAAGAAAGGATACTATAAATTAACACAAACAGATTACGATGGAACCACTGAAGAATTTGATATTAAGTTTTGTGGTCCAGACAACGGTGAAATAAAATTAGTAGCTCGATATGACCTTCTTGGTCAAGCTATACAAGATTCATACAGGGGAATAGTAATTGAAGTTTATTCTGATGGGAGTACTAAAAGAATATATAAAAATAATTGAATTCTTATTTAAAGAAAGTTGCAATTGTCAAATAATAATCGTATATTGTCTTTATTGATATGAACAACTAAACTTATATGACTATGAAAACAAACTATATTCTAAATATTTCTGCAGAAGAAATACAAAATAGGATGGATGCTAAACTTACTGAAGAAGATTTACTTAATATAATATCTTCATCTTTAGATAGGATGGAATTACTGTTAGACAAAATAGAAATAATTTCAGATTCTGAAAAATCATTACAAGATACTTGTGCTGATGTTTTGTGTACTATGGTAAACAATATTCAAGCTGAATTATCAAGATACTATAAAGAATTGACAAAAAGAGGATTTAATATCGAAGAAAACCGCAACCTATAAATAATAAACATATGATTAAATTTATCAAAGATAAGATTTGGATGACAGGAATGTTTGTAATGCTTTTCATTATGAACATTATAGATTTTTTTACTAACGAAAAATAAGTATGAGCAGATATATAAAAAATATAGGAAGAGAAAAAGATGTAGTTTACGGTTTCGACAAATCCGAAGGATATTTCTTTCAACTATTTACAGGAAAGGATGAAAACGAAAGAATATCAATTGACGAATCATCACTATTTACTAAAATGTCTAATGCAAAAATGATGGAACTGATGCAAGAGTACGAAGTTTCAGAATCACATATTTCTATGGTCGCACTAGATTTACCTTTTTAAAAAATACTTTATGAAAAGAAAATTAACTTTTTTAGATTTAACATCAATGTTGGCATTTGGATTTGCCCTATTAGATGTTGTAATGTTTTCACTATATGACTATTCACCACCATTTGCATTGAAATATTCTATTTCATTCTTATGTCTTAACCTAATGATAAATCAATTAAAATCTTAATACTAAAAACTATGAGCAAAAAAACAAAAAACATTACTTTAGACACACCACAAAATTCCTTTCACGATTTTATTGACAAAAAAGAAATTGATATCAATAACTTAGAATTAGATTTGCAAGTTGCAAAATATCCAGATGCAAAATTACATCAATTAGTAAGTTTTATAAAATCTGGAATTCGCATATTAGGTTATGCATTTATACCTTTCAACTTAACAGTTGCCTGTGTCATTCTCGTAATCAGTGAACTAATAGGAATTTACGAAGAGTTAGTTTAATTAAAATAATTTAAAAATAAGTAGTCTAAAAGTTGCAATTGTCGCTAGGATTCGGTATATTGTAATTGTTGGTGAGGTCATCAACATTGTTTAACTTTAAATTACTAAAAATGAAAAAAGAAAAAGGATTGTTAGTTTCGATTTATAAATCTCCATTGGGAGATAGTACAAATAACGGATTGAGTTCCAAATCTGATTCACTACTTTTAGTAGGTATTGGAATAGAAAATGGACCATTTGAAACTTCGGATGGTGAAGATTATTTGGTTTGCGAATACAGAGAAAGATATGATGACTTTATTGCAACCCCTAAATCTCTAAAGGATTCTGGAAAATGGACCATGTTCGGTGGAAACTTTGCATATACAAGTGATTCAAGATTTCCTGGCAAACATCCTATTAAAATACACGATAGAGTAGAAGCTTAGTTGAAATAACAAAGTCGCACTGGTTAGAACCACAGTAAAAATTTCTACAAGGCAGAGCGGAACTGCCATAAGTTTAACTAAGTCTTTAAAACCTGCCATTTTCGGTGGGTTTTTTATTTTACCTACGATTAAATAACATAAAGGTACTAGTCGATATGGGCAAAATAAAATTACTCAAAGGAAACAATTCTATATCAGCAGATAGAGTTACTATAAATGAAAACTTTGAACATATTCATACAGAAGTTGATAGTGTAAAGAATACACTTATAAATAAACAACCTCAACTACTTTCCGACAATATAGAAAATCAATCTGAAGTAGGAGGAACATCGGTCACTGCTGCATTAGAAAGTTTGAAAACAATTCCTTTAATAGTTGGAAGTACTGGTGTAATCGGTGCAACAGGAATAGGACCACAAGGTGCAACAGGAATAGAACCGCAAGGACCACAAGGTGCAACAGGACCACAGGGTGCAACCGGTGGTTCTAATGATATTATATTGTCTAATAATTTTTTAATAGTAGATGCTGACAATGGGGAAAATTCAACAGCAATAAAAGGAAGTTTACTTAAAAAATATAAAACTATTGCTGGGGCAGAAGCAATAGCAACTTCTGGAGATACTATTTTAATAACCACGATGATGACTAATGAAGTTGGTTTAGGGAAAGATGGAATTACTTATCATTTCTTACCGAACACCGGTATTACAAATGCATACATAGCTAATCAGCCAGTTATTTTTACTTTTAGAAATGGTAGTATAGCAAGAAATACTAGAATGTTTCATGATATAGGTAAAACAAATAGTGGTGTTAATCCTATTAAATTTTATATTACGGGAGAAGGTGATTTTGTAAGTAGAGGTACCCCTACTGACGAATCTGGATTTATATTTATAACGGAAGGGTCAATCGTAGAATTTAATATAAACAGTTCAACTTTATTAGCATCAACAGGAAGCAATAAAGCTGATATTGGAGCACATTTTTACTTTACATCAGTACCAGCACCCGAAAATTACCAATCATTTGCAATCGGGTCTGTAACAAGAGATATTATGGGTGGTCATTATTTTTTAGCTGCACATTCTTCAAACGCAAAAATTAATGTTGGTGGAAATGTTGATGTATCGGCAATATTTGTTCAGGCAGAAGGTACTGAATTAATAGACCTTAATGTTGATGGAAAAATAACTTGTGGATATTGTATAAATGATGTATATAAATATTTTTGCTCAATAGACAGAGTACCTTGGTTTACTGGAAATGTTGATACTATTTCAGGAACTAATACAGTTAAAATAACTGCAAAAATGCTCGAATGGCAAAACAGTGGGTCTACTCAAACAGTTAACTTTGATATTTTCAATTTTAAAGATTATCAAGATTCCACAGGAGTTCACAACTATAACTACGTAGATATCAATATTGATGAAATATACATTAAGTCAGGCAATAACGCTACTAAGAGGCCGGTGTTTAAACTGAGTAATAACAACAGTTTAACTTATTCAAGAATAAAATTTGATAAATGTAAGATAATTGTAGAAAACGGATTTCCTCTATTTAGAATTAATAACTCTAATGAAAAAGCATATGTTGATTTTATGTTTCAAGATTGTTCTATTGATTACAATCACGATTCGTTAGGAGCAAATGCTGTGATAATTGATATACGATATGTCTTGTTTCATATTATAAATAGTAGATTTAAAATATCAGCACAAGGGGTTACTGATGGATATATACTTTTGGACGACACTACTAATACGGACAAAAACGTACAAATAGATAATGTTGTTACTAATGCAATTATACCGACAACACTTTTAAATTATGAGACGTTGATATCAACTAATTCAGATGGTATTCTAAGTGGGATATCAGACATTAGAATAATATAAATAAATATTAAAAGATTATGAGTAAAATAATAAAATTAAAAGGAGACAATTCTGTATCCATCGACAGGAAAACTATAAATGAAAATTTTGAACATATTCATACGGAAATTGATACTGTAAAAACCACACTTGCAAATAAGAATGTAGAAGCTGTTTCTGGAAATATAGAAAACGAATCTACGGTTCCCGGAACTACGGTAACACAAGCATTAGAAAATTTGAAAAATACCGTTTTAGTTCCTGGCGCAACAGGACCACAAGGTGCAACAGGACCACAAGGTGCAACAGGAGTAACAGGACCACAAGGGGCAACCGGAATAGCAGGACCACAAGGGGCAACCGGAGTAACAGGGGCAACTGGATTAGATAGTGTAATAATTTCAAATGATTTTTTAATAGTAGATGCTGACAATGGAGAAAATTCAACAGCAATAAAAGGTAGTTTAGTTAAAAAGTATGCAACTATTGCCGGAGCAGAAACAATAGCAACTTCTGGAGATACTATAATAGTAACTACGCCAATAGTTAACGAAGTAAATTTAGGAAAAGATGGGATTACTTATCATTTCTTACCCGGAACAGGGGTCAAGAATACAACTACGACAGGAAGAATATTTAATGATAATAGTAAAACTACTAGTGGTGCCAATCCTCTATTCTTTAAAATAACAGGATGGGGAGATTTTATATCTAGGACAGAACAATCAGCAACATGGGGTGGTACATTATATCTTTATGAAGGTTCATCGGCAGAATTTGAATTTAATAGTTCATCTATTTTAAATTTAGATGGGACTAAAGCAGATTCTGGATTTCATTTTTGGGCACAAGCAGAATATATTAATGGTGCTGGTGCTGGTAAAATGGCTTCTTTAAAAGGAAAAGTTGAAAGAAATGTTACGGGTGGTCATTATTTTTTAGGTGCTCATTCTGGAAATTGCAATATTGATGTTGGAGGTAACGTAGATGTATCGGCAATATTCATCCAAGCAGAAGGTTGTCAATTAATAGACCTTAATGTTGATGGGAAAATAACTTGTGGATATAGTACAACGCATAATTATAAATACTTTGCATCACTTGATAGAACACCTTGGTTTACTGGAAATGTTGATACTATTTCAGGAACTAATACACACAAGATAACTGCAAAGATGTTTGAATGGGTCAATAGTGGATTAGCACAAACGGTAGATTTTTGGATTATTAATATAAAGGAATATCATGACGCTACGGGCACACATGATTATAACTATGTGGATTTTAACATAGATGAGATACTTATAAAATCCGGAGACCAAGCATATCAACAACCTTTGTTTAATATTAGTAGCAATAACAGTTTAACATATACAAGAATTAAAATAGACAAATCTAAAATAACAATTGATGATGGATTTCTATTAATTGGTATTGCAGGTTGTGAAAAAGCATACGTTGATTTTATGTTTCAAGATTGTTCTATTGATTATAAACACGATTCGCTTGGAGCAAATGCTGTAATAATTGATATTAGATATATTATGTTTCATATTATAAATAGTAGATTTAAAATATCAGCACAAGGAGTAACCGATGGTTATATACTTTTAGATGATTCTTCAAATACGGACAAAAACGTACAAATAGATAATGTTGTTACTAATGCAATTATACCGACAACACTTTTAAATTACGGAACAGCAATTTCTAGTAACTCATCCGGAATAAGAAGTGGTATTACCGACATTAGAATAATATAAATAAATTTAAGATTATGAAAAAAAAGTTATCAATAAAACAGAGAATAAAATATATGTTTACTTCTAATTTTGGTAGACTTGCAATTGCTGGTGCATTTTTATTTATAGGTGGTATATTAGGAACTGACGGATTGTTAGAAATAGAAAGTCAAAAAACCTTTTGGGATTGCATCATGTATATAGGCACATTTACTTTACTTTCTTATTGTTTATATGGAATTTATTGGGCAATAAGAAATACTATAAAAGATATAAAGGATTAATCGTGTTCGCTAAAAAAAGCAAAGTATATAAAATCAGAAAAGGACTTAACTATTCTGGCATATGGTTTTTTAAAATGTTTTTTAGAAAACAAAAACCTTTTTGGGTCGAAGTTGTTCTGGATGAATCTTGTGAAGTTAAAACTTTAGGGGTTCAAAAGATATTCGGTATAGGAGATTTATTTCATCACAACAATTCGGATAGGTACGGATTTATATACAAAGGTAATAGTGAATTTCAAATTTGTTCTTATCAGTACAGTAATGGTGAATTGTTGCCACAAAGAATACTGAGAACTGTAAAGTCTAATGAACCTTTTAAAATTGCATTTCGAAAAGGTATAACAGAAAAATATAAAATAGGTAGATATCTATATCCTTATTTTGAACAAGATGGTGATAGTGAAAAAGGAGCACCACACACAATGAAAATCAAACTAACTTTTAATAATATAAATTAATTTTAATTTTTTTTGTAAAAAGTTGCAATTCTAATTTTTTATTCGTATATTGAACTATGAAAACAATTGAGATAGACGGGGTTTTATATAACCTCACACCGGCAAAAGAAACACATATAGACAATCACGAAAAAATTACAAATACGTTCTACTATGGGGCTTGTAGTGATGATGGTAGATTTGAATTTAGTGTTCTACTGAATGAAGAAAATGAACTTTGGCCAGATACACAATCAATAACATTTTTACCTAATACAAAAGAGCGAGAAATATGGGACAACGTAGATTATTTGAAAGCTATACTAAGTGGCAAAAATAAATGTAAAGATGTAGAAATATCCGATAGTGATTTCAGAACACTTAAAAATTTATTAGAAGGAGTTAGGAAAAAAGGTTGGATTTAAAAACAAAAATTATGAAAGAAGATTTACAAGAATATTTCGATTTTTTGGTATGGTTAAGAGATACTGGAGTTACTAATATGTTTGGTGCCGGACCTTATTTAGAAAATAAATTTGGTTTAAGTAAAAAAGAAGCAAGAACTGTTTTGTCAAAATGGATGAAAAGTTTTTCTGAATAAATTGTTCTAAAAGTTGCATTTGTCAAATATTATGCGTACATTGTATTTGTTGATGAGATAATCGACATATTGTTTAACTTAAAATTACTAAAGATGAGAAGTAAAAAAAATGTAGGAGTTGTAGAAATGATAGATTATGCAAATATGCAATTAGCGAGAACTGATGAATTTGCAACCAGGGAATTCAAAGCTGGAATCAGTGTTATGGTCGAAACGGTTCTTCACAAAAGTGGAAACTATGATGGTTTCGGTTTTCTTAATACGAATGCAAAACCTGAAGAAACCAACTGTGAGGGTTCAGAATTCTACAATAGATTTTATTACACTAATAACAAATTAAAATAAGGTATTATGAGAAAAGTATATTTAAACGTAAATTACGGACAAGGAGTAGAAACGGTAGATGAACTAAGCGAATCTGATTTTGAATCATACAGAGAATTTCGAAAGGAATATCAAAGACTTGTATCAGAATATAGGATGTGCCAAATGCCGGTATATATTAGTCAAAGAGCTACAAACGATTGGTTAAACCGATAGTAAATAATACGAAAATGAAAACATCCAAAGAATATAAAGTGCATTTCAAAGCTGCAAATACAGACTATGGAATATTGACAATTCCGAAAGGAACTTTACTAACACATCAAACTGCAAGTGGTCCTGATGAAAACTATCATTTTGTTGATGATTTTTCTTGGGTAGAAAGAAACGAAGATGGTTCCAAGCAATATGGATTATTGCACGATTTAGAATATAGAGGTATAGATGTTCCGAAAGAATATGTTACCTATGATATGCAAGATTGGCAATTAAAGATAATAGAAATGACCAAAGGTGATGAAGTTCCACCTTTATTCAAAAATTAATACATTCCTTCTTAGCTCAGTTGGTTAGAGCATCTGACTGTTAATCAGAGGGTCCATGGTTCGAGTCCATGAGAGGGAGCTTTTTAGAGGTATAGTGTAACGGTAGCACGACAGTTTTTGGTACTGTAAGTTGAGGTTCGAATCCTTGTACCTTTACTAACTTAAAACAAAAAAGATGAGTAAAAAATTTATAGTAAAAGAAGTATTAACAGAAGATGGAGATTTAGATAGTATCTTTTTTGATGCAACACTAATCGTATCTAATGATAATGAAATTGTTGTAGTTGATAATTTACAACATGACTATCACGATTTTATTGATGGAAATACTTTGACAATTAAAAAAATAAAAATCGAATTATAAACTTTAAGCATTATGGCAAACGAAACAGACTTATTTGTTAGGGACGGTTCAATAACACAAGAAAAGGTTATTGCTGAAATTAAAGATATCAACAATTCATTTTTTGCTGGTAAATTACCAATAACTGTTGAAGATAATTTTATAACAATTGGTTGGAGTGATAAATCACAAGATGGTTTTAAACTTTGGGTTGAAGAAGATTTTGAATATCATAATTGGGAATTGTATGATACTGATGGTTATGAACCTGAAATCATAAAAGGTAGTTACCTTACTATTCGCCATGGTCATGGTGAAAAATGGTTTTGGTGGTTAGACTTCCTGTTTTTACATGAACTTGCTAATAGATTCAATGGAACTTTAGAAGGAGAGGGATACGACAGGGAAAATAAACCAGAAAAATATAAATGGAAATCATTCAGAGAATATGTTATGAATCCTTTTGTTACACCTACTCAACTTAAATTGATAGGACATAGACATTGGGTTAAGGACATTATAAGATGGACCAAACAAATTATAGATGATGAACTATTTGACATTGCCTGGAAATTAAAAATAAAATAAATTATAAACTTTAAACTTTAAAATTATGTTAGCAGTAGGATTTGGAGCATTTTGGCTCACATTAACAGTAACTTTAATAATTACTAAAAAATAATATTATGACAATAGGAAATAAATTAATAAAAGATTTGGAAATTGCTTTAGAAAGATTTGGTACTTACTCATACTACGATAAAGGTGCAGATGAAGTGATGGATATTAATGGTTGGATGACAAAATTAGACAAATTAACAATTAAAGAATTAGGAACTACATTATCTTATGTTTTAGATAACCACAAAGATTCTGGAAATTTGGTTGAATGTATAATCGGCTGTTCAGACCACCGAGAAGAAAATGATTTTGGTGAATTATTAGATATGGATGAAAGATTCCAATATTAAATTACTAAAAAATAAATTGCATTTTATTGAAAAATAAGTGACCCAAAAGTTGCAAATGTAAAATATTATGCGTACATTGTATTTGTTGGTGGGGGAAAGGCCCTCAAAGACATTTAACTTTTAATACTACTATTATGACTACTATGATTGAAGGAATACTGGGAATGACATTTGCTACTGTACTTATCGGAGCAATTGTATGTTACGTTACACTTAGTTCACCTAAAAAGAAAAAGCTACAGAAAAAATAATTATTAATCATTTAAAAATATAGAATATGGAAAATATTTTAAATAGCAAAGCAGTTGCAGACAAAAGAGTCTCTAAACATAGAGATAGAATAGGAGATACACTAAAAATTAATGGGGGTGACGAACATTGGTTTGCAAGAATAGACGATGAAGGTCAATATACAATATTGCACCATTCCAGTCCTTTAGGATATACTGATTTTGAAACTGAAGCTGAATTGATTGCACACCTAGAAGGTGATAGAAAAATTGGCAAATTCAGACCCAACATGGGTAGATACTAATCCTGGCGTTCAATGAAAATGACTGTTTAGTGTCAATGAACACCTAAAAATATTGAACACCTAAAAACGTACTTTTAAAAATACACATGGTGTAATTAGCTCAGTTGGTTAGAGCATTGGTTTGTGATACCAAAGGTCGTGGGTTCGATTCCCACATTACACCCATATATAAAATATGAAAAAAGAATTTATACCATATAATGAAGCATTAGAACTGAAAAAATTAGGATATAATGATTATGAAAAATTAGCTCTTTATTGTAAAGGTGTTTTATATCAACTATATCCTAACATGCATGAAGATATACCCGATAATGTTTATCGAGAAGTTGATGCACCACTTTATCAACAAGTATTTAGATGGTTCAGAGAAAATTGGGGATATACAAGTTGGATAGAACACGTAGGTAATGAATTCAATTACAAGGTATATGGAAATGGTGTTTATCACAGACCCATACATACAGATTCTTATTCATCGTATTGTAAAAGTTACGAAGAAGCAGAACTAAAATTACTAAAAGAATTAATAATAATCGTAAAAGAAATAGAATAATGATAGAAAGAAAAATATTAATAGCATTAATGATTGTACAAGTAATCCTAATAGGATTGGGAATTTATTTAATTACAGAAGGTCGATTAATTTCTGGAGGATTTAACATTTTGTTAAACCTGATAATCGGATGGTTTAATTTGAATACGTTAAAAAAATTAAGTTAATTTTTAAAATAAAAAAATAATAACGGACTTTAACTATTATACAGTAAAGACTAAAAAATATGGAAAAGAAAACCGTAATTCAAATAGTACTTAATGCAGTAGAAGAATTGCACAAAGAAGTTGGAAACGATTATGAATATAATGGTTGTTCGCATTTAGCTAAAATAATTATTGATAAAATCAACAAACATGATGAATGAATTGATTCCGGCATGGACAACTATTGGTGCTATTATAATAATGGTTGCAACATTTTCAGTCGTTGGATTGATTATAACAAGTGCTCAAATTATAATTAAAAAACTTAAAAAGAAAGATGAGTAAAATAATAGTAATAGGAAAAAACGGAACCCTGACATCATTTATTACAGTATGAAAGGAGAAGTGTTTTATCAAATAGGTGATTCTGTAATAGTTGATGGTGTCAAGGGAACGGTTGTATTCAAAGAACCTAATCCAAAATCCAAGAAACTTTGGGGTCTGGATAACATCAAGTCTTTGGAAAGTATTGGACTATGGGTTTACCTAGTTCGATTCGAAAATGGAAACTATTCACATGTATGTAGATACTATGAAATTGAATTAGATAATATTAAAAATAACGGGTAGTAGCGTAGCCAGGTTATCGCGCCTGCTTTGGGAGCAGGAGGTCGCAAGTTCGAATCTTGCCTACCCGACTAAAGTGCAATAAGATGCACTATTGTTGTTAATTGTTACAGTAAACATAATTAATAACCTTTATAGTGCATCTTAACGCACTTTGAAAATAATTTGAAAATAAGTGGTCTGAAAGTTGCAATTGTCAAATATTATGCGTACATTGTAATTGTTGGTGGGGGAAAGACCTTCAAAAACGTTTAACTTTAATACTACTAAAAATGAAAGATTTTACATTGTACAGCGACAGGGAACTAAAAGATTTCAGTAAGAAAGCGGACTTTAGCATTCTTAAAGATAAGGAACTTTTGCATTTAAAATACGAACTTACTCAAGTTCCATCAAGAGCAACTTTACCAGTTCCCTTAAAACTAATTAAGGAAATACAAACAAGAGATTTACAGAAACCTGAGGACCGTTCTCTTTATGGAGAATACGGTATAGGAAAATAAGATATATTTTCATTATGATGAAAACAAAATTAATGTTATCAGACAAGTTTTATCCAGCATATGCTATTTTGGATAAGAAAGGAAAGTACACAGTTACTTACAAGACAGATGAGTTTGAAGTCTTCAGTCAAGGAGACCTTTTGAAAATCAAAGAATATATCGGTAGTGGATTTACTTTCAAGACCAATGCCGGTGTTGGTGTAAAAGGTAGTACTTACAAAGATATTAAAATAAAAAAAGTTAGTTACGATAAATTATGAACTGGTTGAAAGAAAAAATAAAAAATCACCTAAAGGTAACGAACTGTAAAGGTGTTACTGTACATAGAAATTACAAGTTCAACATAGTAGTACTTGATTACTTAGGTGGACCATGTGTTAAGTATAATTACAATGGTGAATGGATTGCCGGTTAAAATAAAGATTATGAAAGAATATAAATATCTTAAAAAAATTCTATCTTACTTATTTTATGGATTTTTGATAGGTGCTTTTTTAGTACCTGATGAATATAGATTACTAGATATTAAATTAGTGGTCTCATTTAGTGAGTACGTTATTGGAATGATTATAATATTTATATTCAAAGAAATTGCAAATATTGATAAAAATTAAAAATTATGGAAAAATCAGAAATACAAAGTTACGTAGAAACTACACACAGAAATTATTTAGAAATGGCCAATGAGTCACTTGCTGAATTAGATACATTATCGAATGATGAAATTACTCTTAAAGAATTTCATCTAAAGAAAGCAACCGAGTACGTAAACAAAGCCGATGCCGTTATGAGGGTACTCGATTTCATTAATAAATAAAAATAAAATATTATGGTATATCACAAAGAAATACAAGTACTAAAAGAATCTTATTCTAATGATGCAGATTTTGGTAAACGAATAAGACCTTTATTGCCCATAGCAATATCTAAAGATTTTCCTAATGATACAGACTTAGGAAGACATTTTAGAAAGATTAATATATTCAAAGATTACGTTTATAAAAAATAAGATTATGACTAGACTAGAAGAAATAAATTTTATTATCGAAGGACTGGAAAAAGAAAAGGGAAATATCATTAAAGGTCTCAGGAAATTTGAAGGTTTACTACTTAGCGGTTCAAAGGCCGCAGTCAGGAATCAAATGCTAGAACGAGAAACTGTTATTGATTCAGAACTCATTAAGTACGTAGAAGAAGAAAAGGATATTAAATGGTCTAATAGTATAAATTCAATAGAAAATTGGACCGATGAATTATCTTAGAAATCTGAAATTGCTAAAAGTTTTTAGCAATTTTTTTGCTTTAATATATAGAGGTTAAAA
>CERI01046429.1_pt1 | contig 15397 bp, 15 predicted proteins | sample 350261 | NCBI WGS metagenome assembly CERI01 (sample SAMEA2620979, study PRJEB7988) | marine metagenome | isolation source: saline water (ENVO:00002010), including
CTTCTGCTTCTGCTTCTGCTTTTGCTTTCGCTTCTTCTTCTGCTTTTGCTTTCGCTTCTTCTTGTTCTGATTCTATTTTTGATTCTATTGCTGGGTCAGTTTGTGTTTGTGTTCCTGCTGCTGGGTTTTCTGGTAATCCACCTTTCTTATTAAATTGAATTTTTTGTTTCATAGTATTTTTTCTTAAATTCTTTCCTTTACCACCAATTTTTCTTTTTTTTGTAAATTTAGTACGTATTTTAGAAGCACCAGCGTTCTTTTTTTTAGAAGGACGGTTCTTTCTACTTTGATATTTAGTATTAGCAATTTTTGAGAGTTTATTTCTACTAAGATTCATCTATATACATAATTATATATTTTTTATTAAACTTTAATAAAATACTAAATAATATTATGTTTCTATAATATATTATAATGCCAACATCAGCAAATAAAGATATAGTTGAATCAAAATATTCAAAATATGGAGAAAATAATATGATAATTGAAGGAATGGTTAGTGGTCATGAACACAGCACTGAGGAAACAGATACAACAGGTAATCCCGTTCATAAACATACTATACCAGCTACTGGTGAAGATCATGAACAAGAAATGGATTGCTACGAAGTAGAAAATGAAAAAAATGAATATATAGAATTAATACCAAAACCAATACCTAGTCTTTTCAATAAAGATGATACAGTAGGAAACTGGATAATGGGATTTTTTATCGCATTTATGGTCATATTATTTATGTATGGTATTATCAGTATTATATGGAATAAATTACCTTCTGATAATTGTGGTCCAAATACTTCTGGTCCAAACACTTCTGGTCCAAATACTTCTAGTAAATAAACTATCTACGAAATCAATAATAAGTTTAATAACATGATTAAATTTATTATTAATGAAAACTATTTACGACATCTATAATGAAGACATTTATACTCTTTCGGGTTTGGATTGTGTTCTAGATACAATGGGGTTGTATTCAGCGTTTCCAGAGATACCTTTTACTAAAGGAGTAATATTTTCAACCATTTCTTCTTCTAAAGATTGTTCGCGAGGAGCGTTGTATTCTTTCATGGCCTTTTGCTTTTTTTCTTCATTTTGTAAGTAGTTATCAATGCCAAAAGAACCAGTTGCCATACTGCTTTGCTTAATTAATTTATAAGCAGCAGCAACACCAAGAACAATGAGGTAAGGGTTCTTGGTATAAAATAATCCAAGGGTGAATACTAAAACAACAACATTACCTAAAGAACTATCAATGGCGTTTGTTAAAGTAGCCGGAGTTTCTAAATCTAATACTAAATAAATAATGAATAAAGCGCATAATAAAGTTTCCGATTGGTTAAATTTAACATCGGATGCGTTTTTCATAATTTTTTTGACTATTTTCATGAGATCATTTACAACGTTCATTTATATCATATAATCAGATTTTTTATAAAACAAAAATTGAAAAATAAATAAATATTAAAAACAAAAAGATAAAAAACCTATGGAGACTAGTATGAATAAAAGTAATACTATGAATAAAGAAAAGACGTATTTGGGAAATAGAGGGTATACCATTTATAAAAATAGTATGACGGAGGAGGATAAAGCAAATATACGTCAAGAATTGTGTGTAAAACCTTATATTCCTAAATCAGTAGTTCCTCAAACAGCGTTCCCGGTATATAGAGAATCAAGTCAAAAAATGTATCTACCACGTTTTTATGGAATACATCGGTATGGAGCACCTGACAAAGTAGAAATATCTCAAGGAGATGATATGAATGTTGATTTTAAAGGCAGTTTGCGTGATTATCAAGTAAACATTGTAAATAAATTTACAGGTTATATAAAGGATAATAATAATATGGGAGGTGGTTTATTGGAGGTAGACACCGGACTTGGAAAATGTTTGGGATTAAACACACCTATTATGATGTATGATGGGACAATTAAAATGGTTCAAGATGTTAAAGTAGGCGATATACTTATGGGCGATGATTCTACGCCCAGAAATGTTTTAACACTTGCCCGAGGAAGAGAGCAAATGTATGAAGTAATCCCTCATAAAGGAGACTCGTATACCGTAAATGAAAGTCACATTTTATCATTAAAATGGACTACAAGTAAAGGTAAACATATAAAAAAATATGCTATTCGTGATATATCTGTATTGGACTATTTAAAATTGTGTAAAACATATCGTGGGTATTTAAAAGGATATAAAGTTCCTGTTGTATTTCCAAAAAAAGAAGTGAAAATAGATCCATATTTATTAGGTTATTGGTTAGGAGATGGTGCATCAAGAGGAACAACTATATCAACGCAAGATTCATGCGTATTAAAACATTTATCATCAACTTGTTTTCAAAATAAACATCCAACATTATATTTACAATACACGGGAGACCAATATGATTATCGTATTAATTCTATTGAAAAAATAAAAGGTAGGAAGGTGAATGAATTAATGAATTATTTGCGCGATTATAATTTAATTCAAAACAAGCATATTCCTCATGATTATAAATGTAATGATAGAAATACACAGTTAGAATTATTAGCAGGAATACTTGATTCGGATGGGTCTGCTCATGATAATGGTTATGATATTATTCAAAAAAATGAAAAATTGTTAGATGATATAATATTTCTAGCGAGGTCTTTGGGGTTTGCTGCTTATAAGAGTGAATGTAAAAAATCATGTATGTATAAAGGAGAAAAAAGAGAGGGAACATATTATAGAACTTATATTCATGGAACAGGATTAGATGAAATACCAGTTAAATGTCCTAGAAAAAAAGTAGAACCGAGAAGACAGATAAAAGACCCATTAAATACGGGTATAACTATAAAAAAATTAGAAGAAGATGATTATTATGGATTTGAAATAGATGGAAACAGACGGTTTGTATTAGGTGATTTTACAGTTACACATAATACAGTCATTGGTTTAAATATAATAGGTGCTCTAAAAAAAAAGACACTTATAGTAGTTCACAAAGAGTTTTTGATGGACCAGTGGATTGAACGAATAGAAGAATTTTTGCCAGATGCTCGTGTAGGTAAAATACAGGGTAAAACGATGGATATAGAAGGAAAGGATATATGCATTGCTATGTTACAATCTTTGTCTATGAAAGATTATGATTTAACTCAGTTTGCGAGTTTTGGTTTTACAATAATAGATGAGGTTCACCACATGGGTGCAGAAGTATTTTCACAAGCGTTATTGAAAGTAGTAACTTATTATGTATTGGGATTATCGGCAACTATGGAGCGAAAAGACGGTTTAACAAAGGTATTTAAGATGTTTATTGGAGATATAATACATACGGAAAAACGAGATACGAGCAAGACACATGTTTTGATAAAAGCGGTAGATTTTGAAATAGATGACGCTGAATTTAATGAAATAAAATATGATTATCGTGGAAATCCGCAATATAGCACTATGATTGGAAAATTGTGTAGTTGTAATTACAGGAGTGAATTTATACTAAAAGTATTAAAAAAGATATTGGAAGAAAATAATGATCAACAAGTAATGATACTTGCTCATAATAAAAGTATATTAACTTATTTACATGATGCGATAATACATCAAAATATAGCTGATGTGGGTTATTATGTGGGTGGTATGAAAAAAGAAAAATTAAAAGAAAGTGAGTCCAAGAAAATAATTATAGCAACTTATGCGATGGCGTCGGAGGGGTTAGATATAAAAACGTTAACAACATTAATAATGGCGACACCGAAGAGTGATATTATTCAAACAGTGGGTAGAATATTGAGAAGTAACCATAGTCAACCGTTAGTAGTGGATATAATAGACAAGCATGAGATGTTCCAGAAGCAATATTTACAAAGAAAGCGCTTTTATAAAAAGCAAAAATACACAATTATGAGAAGTTCAAATAAAACGTTTGACAGAAATGTATGGGTAACTGAACATGACCCGAACAAAAAAGAAAAGAAAAGTGCGGTGCCAAAGAATGATTGTTTATTTGATTTTATTGAATAAAAAAATCAAACGTAAATAAAATAATGAATAAAATAATGAATAAAATAATAAATGAAATAATCATACGGTTATTTTTTTTGCAGTAACCATAAAAATTCTTTCACATCCTTATATTCTTGTTTTCTTTTGTAATTACTAATACCTTTTAAGCGGTTATATACTTTGTGATTAATCGGTATTTTGGTTACTTCACCGAATTGTTCAAGAATAGCGTCCATTTGTTCTATAGAAATAATGCCTCCATCATTATAGGATAGTAAAATATATTTTGATTTTGTATTAGAAATAAGGTCAAGAAATGTATCTTTTGCATGTTTTATACTATTATAATGTGATTGTTTCCAATCTTTGGGTTGTCCTCTATTGGTATTTGGAATCTTAATGGTTTTATCCCAATTATTAACAATATCTAGTAGAAAATAATAAATATTATATGGATGTTTGTTATATGGTGGGTCATAATAAACTAAATCAAGTTCGGGTATATTTTTACACCATACATTTGTATCTGCTTGACTAATATACGTATTACACTTGTTATTAAATAATATAGGATTTTCAAGAATAATAGGAGTGGTAATTCTTTTATAATCAACTCCTTTTTCTCCTCCATATTTTCCAACTTTCGCTGTTTTATCTTTAAAAAACGCTGAAAATTGTCCATTGGTATTGTTATGGATAGAAGTTTTTATAAGAAGTTGCGCTAGTAAGAAAGGTTGAATATTTTCAGGTGCCGTATTAATAAAATTTCTATATAAATCAATACGTTTACCATTTTCTTCTGTAAAATAAACACGATGGTTTTCATTAATGGTTCCTTGTGGAGACCAATATTTAGAAATAAACATATCACTTTTATTTAAATGAGTAGAATCCACATGTTTATTTGCGAGTTCAATGTATTTATGAATATCTGAAATAGTATTTTTAGTTGGATTTTCTAAAAAACATTTATTTAATGTAACACTATATCCTGCTAAATCGTTAGAATATAATGTATCAGCTTTCGTTTTGAATAAACGTGAAACAATACCTGAACCGGAAAATCCATCTCCCATTTTTAATTTACGCCCTTCTTTTTTTTCCAGTTCATCAATAATGTCAGATATATACGGAATAATCTTACGTTTATTTCCCATATAAGTAATAATTTGTTTTTCTAAATATTCATTGTTCATAATAAGTATACTATTTATTATGAAAAAAAAGGTAATAATTAAATTTAAAAGAAAATATATTTATATATTAGTAATGAAATTAGCAGATATTACAAAAAATTACGGAGATGAAAAGGTAGAAATAAAAAAGTATATGGTAGATGCTGGAAATAAAGAAGAAAATAAAGAAATACGTAAAAGAGGGAATAATACGAAGGGTAATACAACAGTATTAAGTGGTATATTTGATTTTAAGAATAAACTAACAAAATATATGTTCATGCCTTTTGAAGTATTAAATGAAGTGCTTATGCCAAAACCCGGTTCTTCTATAAAAGATGATAGCGATATAGAAAAATCAATAATGCATAGATGTAGTGGAAAGAAAAACAAACGTAAATGTATTAAAAAGGCAATTCGTAAAACTTGTAGAAACAAAGGTAATCAGCGAAAGAAATGTAAAAGAACATTAAAAAATAAATTATTGAATTAAATTATCATACATTTTAGTATGACTTATCATAACGTTTATTATGACTTATCATAACTTTTATCATATACTTTATTGGATATATTATGAAGGTTTCTTGCTAGGCGGTAAAACATAATTATTTTTAACAAAATTTTGCATAGTATATAAATTACATATTTTGTTAGAACTAGATACCTTAATGGGGACCCATTTTTTAAATCTATAATTAAAAGAACAAATCATAGGAATACATTTATCTAGGTGAACAAATTTATCTAACTCTACATTTTGGAATTCATCTTCATCATCACTTTCCTCTAATAAATCCAGATTATCATTTTCTTTAATAATTCTAAACAGTTTATTCATCATTACGCTTGTATTATAATCTGGAATAAATCCAAAATCATAAAAATGTTTTAGATTGTTATTATGAAAACAATTGAGTAAATATACGTCATTTTGAATACTGGGTGTAATATTAAATATGACTGTAGGTGCGTTTTCGTAATTGTTGGAATAATAAATTCGGCTATACGGCATGTTATAAATGTTTGAGTGCTTATGTAAATATAAGCATTGAATATACATAATTTTATAAGGGAGAGTGTCTAGTTTATCAAGCAAGTTATTTTTGTTTTCACTCATAATAGGTAATCCAAATATAAGTTGTCTGTTTGTATACGCTTTGTTTTTAATTTCCGAATTAAAAATGGTATGTAATAAAGAAAGTTTATTTTGAAAATAATAATGGTCAACTTTGTTCCCCTTATAGGAATGAATATTCTGAACACAAAAATATTTATTTTTGTTATAATGAAAAATGGTTCCAAAAAAGATAGTTCCTAAACATAATGACGAATCGAAAATACACGATGTAATTTCTACATTTGAAAATAATCTGTCTTTTCTAGAAATAAAGTCATTTAAATATAGAATAACACACACTTTTTGGTTATTATGGTAAGTGAACCAAGCAAATACTTCTTTTCCTCTAGGAATAGCTAAAAATAAGTTACAATTTTTACATTTATCTTGAACTTTATTATGATTAATTCTCTCATAAGAAAGTTCTACATTAGGGAACCTATTAATAATATCATATTGCATAATATATATTATATATGAATAGTCTTTATGTGAGTTAACAATATATACTATATAAAAAATATATTATGCGTTGAACCCATCACGATTATGCGTTGAACCCATCACGATTATGCGTTTAATTCATTTTGCATAAATTGTTTTAATTCATCTTGCATATCATTTGTTTCAATATTTTCATTTGTCATATTTATAGGTATATCGCTAGTAATTGCCGAAGTGTCGTTTTTGGTAGTAATTCGGTTTGAAATAATAGAGGTTATTTTATCATATTCTGCTTTTGGAGCGTGAACAAAGTCTTTAATAATTGGTTTTGTAAAGTGTTCTTTTAAATAATTAAAAATATAGTGAACTAAATATATAATAAAAAAACATATAATGGAATATAAAAATATGGAAGTAACTTGATTCATATTATATAGAAAAAAATTATTTTCTAGATTTTAACAAATTAATGAAAGTTTCAAAATCTTCTTTAATTGAGAAATTTTCAATATCAGCAAAACTATAAGCTTTAAATTTTGCTCCCATACAAAAATACAAATTTGTAATGTTATTATTGTTATCAAATTCAATATACAAAATAAGAGGTGAGTTTGGTCGTAAAACATAGGAGTGAATATAAGTATCAATCATAACATGTTCAATAGGAAGATGTGAAACGGTATTTTTATCTTTTTTAATAATGCTATAATCAATAATTATAGAAACATCATCAATATAATTATTTTTAATTTCGCTATTGTTATCAATAATATTAAGTTTATGTAAATAGTTATTATTTTCTATTCGGAATATACCTTCTGGTGAATATATTTCTTGAAATTTGGTTTTTTTAGTGTAATATGGTTGTATTTTATCTAAATTAATCATTTTATAATTAAATTTATCAATATATATCTTCATTAAATATTATATCGTAAAGTATTTAAACCCATATAAAATAAATATATAATGGTAGCAATTATAATTGTTGAAAAGAATGGTTCGATTAAAGAAACAAATGTGAAAAGTATTAGCGAGGATGAACTGTATAAAAAGTGTGGATATAAAAAACCAGATGGGTTTGAACTTCGAACAAAATGGAAAGTATCCATAAAGAAGGATGTAAATCAAACATTTCGTATAGAAATGTATGCTAAGGAAGAAGGTAGAGCAAATAGTGAAAATAAATATGATTTCCCACCACCCGTAGATACAAAGTTGTTTTTTGGGAATTGTCTTTTAATTAATAAAGATGCTGATGGAAACATAGATGATTTGTCTAAGGAACATTGGGATATGGTATATGAAAAGTTGTTTGGTGGTTTTGAAGATTTGACAACCAATGCCGAAGAGGATGAAAATGAAGAAGATGAATTAGATAATATACCAAGTGAAATGAAAACAAAGGATGGTTATTTAAAAGATGATTTTGTAATAGAGATGAGTGATGAAGATGAAGATGAAATATCACTTTCTAGCGACGAAGATGATGATGAAGACGATGATGACGAAGATGACGAAGATGATGATGAAGACGAACACGATGGAGATGATGATGAAGATGATGAAGATGAGTTTGGTTCCGAGGATGAAATGTATGATGATTTGGGTTCGGAAATAAGTGAAGAGGAATATATTTATAGTGACGAAGAGGCGTAATAATAATACAAATAATAAAAATAAAAATAAGAATAAAAATAAGAATAACGACCAAGTTAAATATATAAAATATAAAAATTGATTTAAAATATATATGTTGAATTACATATATATATTTTAAATGAGAGTAATCGAAAATCCTGAAAAATTTAGAGAAAATGTTGTAAATACCATAGTGAAAATAGTAGAAAATCCAAAGTTGGCTCAAAATATTGAAAAGGGCGTTGTCAATTTTGCGAGAAAAGAATCAACCACTCAAAAGATAGAAAAGAAATGGAAAAACCCTTATTTCGTTCAAATATATTTATGTCGTTTAAAATCAATTATGGAAAATATTAGAAAAGAAGATTTACTTAAGTCATTAAAAGAAAAATTACTAAAACCAGAGGTATTAGCTTATATGACTCATCAAGAAATGGATCCTTCTAGATGGGAACTATTATTGGAACTTAAAATGAAAAGAGATAAAAAGAAATATGATACTAAGATGGAGGCAGCAACAGATACATTCAAATGTCGCAAGTGTAAATCAAACGAATGTACTTATTATCAAATGCAAACACGTTCAGCAGATGAACCAATGACAACATTTGTAACGTGTATTAACTGTGGAAATAGATGGAGATGTTAGTTAGAATAAACAGAGAGTTAGAAAATATATGATAAAAATTATGGTATTTTTTTTTATAAATGAGTATAATATCATGGGTATTAAAGTATATTGTCGTGTCCGAGATGGAAATTTTAATAAAATGATTCAAAATAATAAGGGTTGTAATCTACATATAACTCATAAGAATAAAAAATATGATTTTGAATTAAATAAAGTATGGAATAATGGTGAAACAAATGAGCAAATATTTGAAGAACTTATACAAACAATAAATAATCAATTTATAACATATTGGGTTGCGTTTGGTTATACAGGTTCAGGAAAAACCTATACAACTGTTAATTTAATTCGTAATTTATATAATCATATTTTACGTGGTGTAAAAGCATCGCTGGTGCGTATTTCTGCTATTCAAATATATAATGATGAAATATATGATTTATTAAATGATAATATTAGATTACAATACTACAAAACGAAGGAACTTGTAATAAAAAATATACAAAAAAAACAAAGTGATAATATTGATGAAGTATTACAAATAATAGAACAAAACAGAACCACCGCGCAAACAAAGTTGAACCAATGTTCGTCAAGGTCGCACGCTATTATAACGATATATTACAATAAAAAAAGACATATTATTGTAGATATGGCAGGTCAGGAAACGAATTCCAATATAAATAAAAATGTAGAAATACAAAAACAAGCAAATAACATAAATTTAAATATGCTTGCTTTGAAAGAATGTATACAAGGGTTGAAGGAGAAGAAAAAATATATACCTTATAGAAGAACTTTACTAACATTAGCTTTGCGTCCTATGTTTGAATACAATTGTAATGTATCTTTTATTTGCAATGTAAATTTAAGTCAACATTTATACTATCAATTAGATAGTTTACGTTATGCGTCTTTTCTATTTAAGAAAAAAAGTAAGAAAGACAGTATGAATGATTTATTGTTCAAAAAATATACGTCATATATTCAAGATATTGGATTACATGAATGCGATGAACGTATGATATGGAATGACATGAAAGAAGGTAAATTTGAGAATATTAAAGGTGTTGAAAAAATACTACATAAGAAACGTAGAAGTATAGATAGTATGTTGAATCATGTAACCTCATTGCCTAAAATATGATAATAGTAATGAAATAGTTAAAAACTAAATATATAACTAAACTAACAAATAAACAATAAAAATATAAAAAAATGATTATATTTTTATTACATAAATTAAGTTGATTATAATTAAATTATTTCCAAATCTTCTAATTTCCAATATTCACTTCCTCCATTTGGTAATGGTCTTCTAACAATAAAAGGAATTTTCTTTTCTTGAAGTTCTTTTGACGCTATTAAATAACCGTCATGTATATTTTTATCAATTTCAACAAATGCTTTAGCGCCACTATTGATTTGTTTTGCTCGTTGCCCAAGAATTCGCGCTCTTTCGTATTTTGTTAAAATAGGAATCGTTTTATGAAATGGGTCTATAATATTATTGTAATTATCTCTTACTATTTTTGTATAACTAGTAATTTCATCATAATTATGACTATTTAGTTCTGGGTGATATTGGTTTACAATATTCTCTTTCATATCACTAGTTATTTTTTGTAAATAATTTTCGTCATCATCATCCATGTCGTCGTCGTCATCTGTTGTATAATTCATAGAATTATTATCATCTAAATTATCATTTAGACTCATATTATCATCATTTTCATTAAGTGTAAGAACAGTTTCATCATCATCATCATCATCCTCATCCTCATCATCCATCATATCAATATCATCCGCATCATCATCGTTAAAATTAATAACATTTTCATTATCAGAATCATTTTCAACTAAATCAACTTCAGCGCCGGTATCATTTTCATTATTAGAAGACATAATAATATATATTATTATATTTAAATATTTAATTTATTTTCAATTTTAAATATTTAATTTATGTTCTATTATATCTATTTAATTTTTAACTATGAATATTTAATTATTATTATTTGTCCATGATGTATTACAATAAGTGCATACATAAATATAGTTTAAATTACTATCATCATATCTAATAAATATAATATCATTTTTAACAGTATCATCGTCCATATCATCATTGGTAGGTTTGTTACATATACAATCCCCATTAGGACAATCAATATTAGAAATATGAGGTAATGTAGGGTCATATTTAGTATAATCATTAATAATATGATTAAACTGTTGCCTTTCTTTATGTAATTGTGTATTAGATACACATATATTATCCTTAGTTATAGTATTATCTTCAAATCCACAATTACGACAATAGTATGTAAGTTGGTTACTATCGTCACCGTGGATTTTAATATAGTACATATTATCACACTCTTGGCAGAAATGCATATTTATTTATATATATAAATAATATTTATTTTGTTTTTCAATTTTAATTAATTAAAAGTATAAATTAATTAAAAGTATCAATTAATACCGGTATTAACTTCAGTATTACATTCGGTATTGCATTCAGTATTACTATCTGCGCTAATCTTTTCATTTGGTTTATCAGTAACATTATTTGTATCATTTAAAATATTTAAAACACTATTAATTTTGTGGTCCATATTATGCGATAAATCATCATAATCGATATAATAATTAAAGTTATAAATAGAAAAATTAACCATTGTATTTGGATTATTTTTTTGTAAATATTGTATTTTTGTTTTATAAAAATCAATATTGTTTTTAAAAATAGGAATAATATGTTCAATAAAATGTTCGTAAAAAATAGGGTCATTTTTTTCTAAATTGATAAGTTGGTCTAATGCATTAAATTTAATACTAATAAAATCAATAACACTATTATATTTATTTATATAAGAATTGTTTTCCTTAATACCTGGTTCATTTAATAATGGGTTGGGAGTAAATAAAGACAATATAGTTAATAATATAGTTTGAATATTTTGACAAGACGTCCATTGGTCGCCTTTCCATGTATTTAAAATAGAAATGCATATTTTACCTGATCTATATAAATTAGGGTGCATTCTGATATTTTCAGTGTTAGAAATAAATGTAACTGTTGGCGGAGTGTGAGGATAATCAGTAGGATAATTAAATTCAAAAAAATAAAAGGATTTTTCATATGGTGTATCGTCAGGACCAACAATTAGCGCGTAACCCTTTAATATGTTATCAGTATCATGACTATAATATATACCACTATCTGTTAATGGATTTTTATTAATATTTTTGACATCTCTGATTAAACGTTTAAATGAATAGGATGAAATGAAAGAACTCATATAATAAATATATGAATTATTTTTATATTTATTTAGACAATAAATATATTAATAAATTCGTTAAATTAAGAATACACTGTTGGTAATAAAATAAATTACTAATAAATATTGAAATTAAAATTGACATAAAAAAATATCAACAGAGTATATCATAAAAATCATGGCAAAGCCAAAAATAACCATTAAACATTATGAAACGTTTTTAAAAAATCACAGCGTAAAAGATAAGGGAAATATTCATAATTTTACAAGAATTGGTGATACTTCATTGAATATATACGGGGGAAAATATTATATACCAGATGAAGATTTGTCGGAATTTTATAAATTATATAAAAATTACGTTTTTACAAATAAAAAAAATGAATATTTAACGGAAGTTCAATTAGAAGATGGTAATGGACCTATATTAATTGATTTAGATTTTAGATATGAACGAAATGTAAATACACGACAGCATGATAAAGATGATATATTAAATATTATTGATTGTTATTTAAAAAATTTAAAAAAAATATTCACATTTACTTCCGATGTAGAATTCCCAATATTTATATTTGAGAAAGATAATGTAAATCAACTAGAAGATAAAACAAAGGATGGTATACATATTATTATTGGATTAAAGTTGAAATATGATTATCAAATGGAATTACGAAACATGGTTGTAAACGATATTCAAACATATGATATTGAGTTACCTTTAATAAATGATTGGTCAAATGTCATTGATATTAGCATTCCTCGTGGAAAAACCAACTGGCAATTATTTGGTTCAAAAAAACCAGGAAATCAAGGGTATAAGTTAAAAGACGTTTATGTAATCAATTATGATGAGAATGATAATGAGTTTGGGGTTGAAGAAAAACCAAATTACGATTATCTTGTTAATTTCAATACATTGTGCGCTCATTACTCAAAGCATCATCAGTTTGGTATTCAACAAACTTTTATAGATAGTTTGAAAAACACTCCAGCTACAACAAAGAGACGTAATAAGTTAAAAATAAAGAATGCTGTAGAAGAAAATCATTCATTAGGTGACATAAAGAATGAAGATGATATAGATGCTTTATTGAAAACCATGTTTGATGAAAAAGAAGAAATATGGGCAGACGGAAAAGGACATATAAGTATTTTTAGGAAATCAAATACATGCTATAATTTGAAAGAAATATATGATATGTTAATGATTCTTCCTAGTGAATATTATACTGATTATGATAAGTGGATCCGTGTTGGTTGGGCACTAAAAAATACAGCAGATAAAATGTTTTTATGTTTTATTAAATTTAGTGCTCAGTGGAAGGATTTTAATTACAGTGATATACCGAAACTATATGATGATTGGAGTAATTACGATACAGGGGATGAATGTTTGTCATCCGCGTCAATATTATATTGGGCAAAAGAGCATTGGATTACTTACTGTCAGGAGAATCCTGAAGTAGAAAACGAATATGAAATCAAACATAAGAACACGCTTGATTATTATATTGAAAATACCGTTTATGAAACGAATGATTATAATTTTGCGATTTTATTACAAGTATTATTAAATAATACAGTTGTATGCGCTAGTATTCGTAACAAAACGTGGTTCGTTATCAAAAAGAATGAACATGTATGGCGTGAAACGGATACAGGTCATGTAATAAGTAATGTAATCTCAACCGATATGTATAATTTGTATTGTGATAAAATACTTCCATTAGTTCAAGAAATAAAGACAATTACAAGTGAAGACCCTGATTGGGAACGAAAGTCACAAGCAATTACAACATTGAAAGGAATAAATAACCGATTGAAAGATACAGCGAAAAAAGATAGAATAAAAAAAGAGGTAGCTGATTTATTATTTGATGAAGAATTTTATAAAAACTTGGATAATGATCCATATAAATTAGGATGTAAAAATGGAATTATTGATTTTGAGTCAAAAAGTTTCCGCCAAGGATATGCAAAAGATTACATATCAAAAAGCACTGGTCTTAATTATATAACTCCTGATAAATGGGACCGTGAAATTGTTTCAGAAATAGAGAATTTTATGTCGCAATTATTTCCGAATGAATCATTACGGCAATACATTTGGGATACACTAGCTTCTATATTGATTGGAACTAATAAGAACCAAACATTTAACAACTTTTATGGTGGTGGTAGTAATGGTAAGTCAAAGTTGGTTGATTTTATGAAAATTATATTAGGAGATTACGCAGCAGTAATTCCTACATCCTATTTAACATCAAAGAGAAATCAAGTAGGAACTGCTTCTCCTGAATTAGCAGCTTTAAAAGGTATTCGTTTTGGACTAATTAATGAACCTACTGCGGAGGATAAGTTAAATGATGGTAAGTTGAAAGAAATTACTGGTGGTGATGAAATGATTGGTCGCGCTTTATTCAAGGAACCAGTTACATTTAAACCTCAGTTGAAGGTATTTGTGTGTACAAATAATTTATTTGAAATTAACGATAGAACAGAAGGTTTATGGAGAAGAATTCGTATTGTTCCATTTGAATCAAAGTTTGTTAGAAAAATAAATGAAAATGACAAACATTTGAAACATCAGTTTTTAATAGATGATAATTTGGATAAAAAGATGGAAAAATGGAAGGAAACATTTTTGTCAATGTTGGTTCAGATTGTGTTTAAAACTGATGGTGTAGTGAAGGATGTAGATGTTGTTATGGAAGAGAGTAACAAGTATAGAATGAGTCAAGATCACTTGATGGACTTTATTCAGAATCGTATTGTTGATGACAATGAACCGGATGTTTATATGTCAAAGGGCGCTATTAAGAACGAATATGATGTATACTGTCAACAAAACAATATTATGAAGAAGCAAAAGATAAATGTGGTCTTTGAAGAAGTTACAAAGAGGTATGGAGTATATACCAGACTAGGATGGAGAGGTATCAAAATGGTTCAGGATAATTATGAGGATGAATAGTTTAGTTTTATATGTAAAATATGTAAGTAAATGTATTTTTTATTGAAAAAATGGTAATATAATATTAATAATTTTGAAAATTAATATTATAAAATGGGTTGTGTTAAATATTGTGTTAAATATTGTGTTAA
>CERI01083735.1_pt1 | contig 15377 bp, 15 predicted proteins | sample 350261 | NCBI WGS metagenome assembly CERI01 (sample SAMEA2620979, study PRJEB7988) | marine metagenome | isolation source: saline water (ENVO:00002010), including
ACCACCTTTCATAGACTTTCTTCTGCGAGATTTTCTTTTTCTTTTCATTTTTTTGTATAGATTGTTATATTGTTTGGGAGTTTTTTTTTTTTTACCACCTTTCATAGAATTTCTTCTGCGAGATTTTCTTTTTGTTATCATTTTATAATATAAGTTTATAAAAAAAAAATTATATCCAATCAATAAATGGATAATAATCCTTCATTAAAAAATGAAGATAATTTTCTTCATATAAATATTTTTTAGGAATTTCAAATTTAAACTTAGGCAATAATTGTCTATATAATACACCAAAATAACTAATTTTTTTATTACATTTATAATTTTCTGTTGGTGGATATAATTGAAGAGAAATATTAGATATATTTTTACAAAAAAGGTAAACAGTTGTAAAATTATTATCGGAATAATTTAATAAAATTTCATCACTAATAGTTTGAGTGGTTTGTTTGGGAGAACTTAAATCTATTACACTTAAAGAGTAATATCTAACTTGATAGTCATTTTTAGAAATCATTTTAAAATCTTTAGGATAACTAGGGATTTTTAGTGAGATAACTGCACCTTTAAATGTATCTAATGAGTTATTATAATAGGCAACCAAATATCTTGCATCACTATTTTCAAATAAATTAGTATTATTTTTAGGTGAATAAAAATTGTTTTTCATATTTGAATTATATAAAAGAATACTTGAGTTTGTATTTTGAATAGATATGACAGGACGATGTTTATGATCACAATTTTCAATCAATGAATGATCTTTATACACATTTGGTAAATCAACCCCTCCAGTTTCATTTATACCTTTATAAATTCTATAAATTAAAATACTATTATTAAGATCTGGTTTTAAATAATTAGTAATATTAATTGTATAACTAATAGATGAATTATAAATGGAATCAGGATTTGAATAAGGATTATTATCATTATTTATTTCAATATCGTGAATATCCCAATAAGGAGTCCAATTATTTAAATTATAAAGTTCAAAAGAAAAATATCTACTATTAGGAAAATAACCATTAATGCTAAGGGATTGACTATTGTTAATAAAAGTAGCATAATATTGTGAATTGAGATCAGGCCATTCAATATTTAATAGAGTAGCATTTGCTATTAAACCCCACGCACAAGTTATATTAACCATATAATAACATTAAACACATAATTATTTAAATTAATTTGTTAAATCAAAATATTTATTTATTACCGCTTCTTCAATATCTTGTTCTCTTTCTTTATTATTAAATTGTTTCATAAACATATTCGCATTTTTAATAATTTGTTTACATTCATTTGGGTGATTTTTGCACCAAATATATTTTTCTATTAAATCCCTATAATCATCTTTTAATAAAACATAATGCACATCGGGTATTAATGTTGTTTCCATTAACCAAGTAGTTATTCTTGGTTTAGCCATCAAAATAACACTATTACTATTTAATTTCCAATTTAACCCACTATCTTTGTCATTTCCTTCTACCGAAATAATATATTTATATTTCAACATATCAGTTATCTCTAATCGATTTTTTACATATTTTTTAAAATCATCTTTGCCTTGACATATAAAACTGAACCCGACATCTATATTTGGATATTTATTATAATATTTTGTTACTAATTTAAAACGACTAGCCGGATTGTCTGGCTGTCCAGTAGTAGTTCCTCTCCAAATTACTTTATTTATTTTATTATCAAATTTCATATCTTTAGGTTTTTTATAGTAATGACTCCAATGTCTATCAAAATTAAAACAACGTAATAATACACCATCATGAGGAGAGCCTCTGCCTCTAGATTTTAAAAAATAAGAATGATGTTGATAAGTTGAATTATCACCAGAAACAAAATTAAATTTTTTGTTATTATTATTAGTTTTAATTAATAAATTTATAAATGCTTCATAATATAGCGGATGCTTTTTCTCCATGTTGTCTATAGTACAATCAAGAGAATACCCGTGGTTACCTAATTTCTTAATGTTTCCCAAGTAAAACTCTATTCTTTTTTCTTTATTCATGTAATAAATAATAATATTAAAATTAATACAAAGTTTCAAATTTTATAAAGAATTTAATAAAATTATTAAAAGTATTTAAATATTTATAATTAATAAATAATTATAAATATGCGTTTACCGGTTAATTTAATTAAAAGAAGTTTACATAATAGTTTAAATAAGTCAAATGTTCCATTGGATATGAAAACTGAATATGCACATTTTTTATTGTCTTCTACGAATTGTTTATTACTTTGTGGTACTCTTTATGGATTAGATGAATATAATAAAAATTTAAAAAATATAAATAATAAATTGCCAAATTTATCTACGCCTAAAACGAAGGAGTAGAAACACTTTTAGAAACACCAGTGGGTCGAGACGTGCGACGACGGACTAGTTCCCATTCCGTCCCATCACCATCAGGACTAGGAATAACCATCCTTGGGCCTCTAGGACCTCGACCTGATCGATTATAACGACGAGTATTAGGCATTTCTGCATCTACTTGGGTAAGATCAGAATTAAATTTTCTATCATTTCTGGTTTCACACATTAGTTTCCCGCCATTTAGACCCTTAACATCGAGTGCAGATACTTTTTCATCTTCGGAATTGACAGCAGATAGTGAAAATTCAACATATTCTCCTTCCATAAGATACCTAAATTGATCTACTGTAGTTGAAAGTGCACTATGATGGACAAAAATATCACTGTTTTCGCCATCCTTAGTGGAAGAAATAAACCCATACCCGGCTTTATTATTGAACCATTTTACGCGTCCAGCATAACGAGTATCATCAGAGGTAAAGGTGTTCGGAAGAGAATCGTTGTCAGTCATCCTTATGTAGTACATAAAGGTAATATCTTTAAGTGGTTTAAGATATATTTTGTAGAAGATTATATAAATATTCATAGTTGGGCTTATCATAAAAATCTAAATTTTCACAATATGACAAAAATTTATAATAATTATTGGATATTAAACTTTTACATGAATTCTGATAATTTATTTTTTCTTTTAATTTTTCCTTCTTATTTTGCCAAGGTAAATATCCTAATATTATATATCCTATTACATATGAAATAGAAATTAAATCATCTCTTCTTGATGAATTAGCTCCGTTATGAATATGAATACTAGCATATCTTTCAGAACCTGTTAAATTTTTATTTTCTTCTAAAGAAATGTGTTTATTATCAAAAATAAACATTTTAGATATTCCAAAATCAATTAAATATACGTAACCAGTCTTTTTTTCATATACAAAATTTTCTGGTTTAATGTCTCTATGTATTATATTATTTGAATGTAACACTTCAATACGATTTAACATTTGCATAAAAATATTTTTAAATTGAATTATTCCAAAACTTTTATTATTTAAATGAAAAAATTTTTCAATTGAATAATCAAATAAATCGATTACTAGATAATAATAAATCCCCGCTTTCCCATACGCCCTCATTGCCGGGAAACCAAATTGATTTTGTAATAATTTATAAATTTTTGCTTCATTACATAAAATAATATTATTTTGAATATCTATTTTTATTGCAACCTTTTTTTGTGTATTTACATTGATACCTTTATATATATTCCCAAATCCACCTTCTCCAATTTTTTTTAATAATTTATATTTTCTCTCTATTAATATTGTCGACATCCATATTTATATTAAATATAGTTTATATTTATTTATAAAATAATTTTTAATAGTTTACAGTTGTAGAAAATTATGAAATTTATTTATCAAATAGGAAATAGATGAAATAAGTTAAAAGTAAATTATTATATATAGTAATTATGGTTATAGTGTGTAATAAAGACTTTGACGAAAAAGAAGAGGACTGGGGTTTAATAACCAATGATAAATTCAAACTCAGTGAATTTCAAAAATGGGCAATATGGGGGATTGTCCATGGTAATCATGTATTAATAACTGCTCATACTGGCTCAGGTAAAACATTACCAGCGGAATTTATGATTAAATGGTTTACATTAATTAAAAAGAATAAAAAAAAGGTAATATATGCTTCCCCAATCAAAGCTCTGTCTAATCAAAAACTGAATGATTTAAGGTCGAAATATCCAGATATATCTTTTGGCCTATTAACTGGGGATATTAAAGATAATCCGGACGCAGATGTTTTAATCATGACAACAGAAATATTAAAAAATACACTTTTTAATATTAAAATAAATAAAGATAAAAGCAAAAAAATACCGTTAGCTTTTAATCTAGATATCGAAAACGATTTGGGCGGTGTAATATTTGATGAGGTCCATTATATTAATGATCCCGACAGAGGCTCAGTATGGGAACAAAGTATTTTATTATTGCCTCCTCAAGTTCAAATGTTATTATTATCAGCAACTATAAACAAATCTGAAAAATTTGCAGATTGGATTGAAAATGAAAAAAATAAAGATGTTAAACAAGAAGAATATAAAAAAGTAATATTAGCTCCTACACAAACACGAGTTGTTCCATTATCACACTACTTATGGTATTCAGCTCCCAAAAGCTTATTTGATGAAAAAAAAAATAAATCTCTTTTTAATTTATTAGACTATACAAATAAACCGTTATTAATAAAAAATGATAATGAAGAATTTAATATAAAAAACCTGATTAAATTAAATCAACTAGACTCAGAAATAAAAAAAAAAAAAAATTTACATCAAAAGGAAATTTGTATTAAACGAGTTGGTTTCTTATTTAAAAAATAATAATATGTTACCTGCGATATGCTTTGTTTTTTCAAGAAAACAAGCTGAAGTAGCTGCTTTTGAAATAGAAAATAATTTACACGATGATGAAAAATTTAGTTCTATAATTGAACAAGAATGTAAAAAAATATTAATATCTAAACTTGATAATTATTCTGAATTCGTGGAACTTGATGAATTTAAAAAAATAATTAAATTATTAGAAAAAGGCGTTGCTGTTCATCATGCCGGTATATTACCAATTCTACGCGAAATGATCGAACTATTATTTGATAAAGGTTTTATCAAAATTTTATTTGCTACAGAAACGTTTGCGGTTGGAATAAATATGCCTACAAAAACCGTAGTGTTTTCAAGTTTAAAAAAATGGGACGGAAATAAAAATAGGAATTTATTAGCTTATGAATATATTCAGATGTCAGGAAGAGCGGGGAGAAGAGGATTAGATAAAGAAGGCCATGTTATTCATTTAAATAATTTATTTGAGTTAGAATCTTCAGTAGAATATAAGAAAATGTTATGTGGCTCACCCCCTGAAATAATATCAAAATTTAAAATTTCATATAATATAATTTTAAATATTATAGCCTCTAATAAAGGCGATATAAGCGAAATTTATAAATTTATTAAACAAAGTTTAATTTCTAGTGAAATTAAAAAAGAAGTTGATTATTACGATAAAGAAAGAGAAGAATTAGAAAAACAATTAAAAAGTGATGATATCAATATTTTAAACATAAAAACATCTCAACCTATTATTAATCTATATAATGATTTAAATAAACAAATTAATAAAAGCAGTCAAAAACAAAGGAAAAAAATAATTCGACAAATCAACGATTTGAAAGAAACCAATTTTTCCCTTGAATTAGATTTACAAACTATTAAAAATAAAGATATCACTACTGATTTAATTAAAAAGAATGAATATTATAAAAGTAATGCCAACAATTATTTAAATAATGAAATTAATAAAATATGTGAAATCTTATATGAACTTGGCTTTTTATATTATGATAAAATATATACAATAACAGAATTGGGGATAATAGCTTCTCAACTACAAGAAGTAAATGGATTATTTTTTGCTCCTATATTAAAAAAATATAATTATTTTATTGATTTAAAACCGGATGAAATAGTGGGTTTATTATCTATATTTACAAATATAAATCTTCCAGATAGTGATAAAACATTTATTCCAAATTCTAATTCAAAAATAGTAAATAATATATGTAAAGAATTACAAGATAATATCTCAATACTAAAAGATAAAGAATTAAAAAAGGAATTTTTAAATAATGAATTAGTTGAAATACAATTTGATTTAATAGATACATCAATGAGTTGGTGTGCTTGTAAATCGAATCAAGAATGTAATATTTTATTAAAAAACTCAAATATGTTTTTAGGAGATTTTATAAAAGCGATTTTAAAAATTAATAATATTTGTAATGAATTAATTAAAATAGCAGAAATAATTGATAATTTAAAATTATTAGAGTTATTAAATGAAATACCGAAATTAACAATGAAATATATAGTAGACAACCAATCCCTCTATGTTTAATAAACAATATAGATTTCTGTTTCTATATTTATATGAATAATAATAATATTAATAATAATAATAATAATACATTCGGATTCATTATACTAAGGCATGTTAATAATAGAATAACTAATATGTATTGGCAATTGTGTTATAAAAGAATTAGGAAATTTTATCCTAATAATCAAATTGTCATAATAGATGACAATAGTAATTATCAATATATTACAGAATTGCCTTTAATTAATACAACATTAATTCAGAGCGAATATCCAAAACGAGGAGAATTATTACCGTATATTTATTATTCAAAAAATAAATTTTTTGATATAGCAGTTATATTACACGATTCAACATTTATTAATAAATATATTAACTTTTCAGTAGATAAATATAAATTTATATGGAATTTTGATCATCAATGGGATAATCCTTATAATGAATTAAGACTACTAAAAGTATTTAATAATAGTAATATAATAAATTTTTATAAAAAAAAAAACTTATGGAAAGGTTGTTTTGGAGGAATGTGTATAATTAATCATGATTATTTAAATTTTATAAATAATGAATTTCCTTTACATTTATTAATTGATAAAATAATAACCAGAAATGATAGATGTTCCTTTGAGCGGGTGATAGCTTGTATATTACAGTTTTATTACAAAAACAACACCTTATTAGGAAATATAAATACTTATTGTAAATGGGGAGGAGGTAGTAGAGGAGTGGGTCTGGAATCCTGGTTATGGAATAATAATGTTAATCCAAAAAATGGTAATTTAAATCAAATTATCCGATATAAAAACCTTCCAATAATAAAAATTTGGTCGGGTAGATAAATACAATAAAATAATGTAAGCTTTATTTATATGGTTAATTATTTATTAACAGTTGAAGCAGGTAAATTAGTATTTAAAAAGGGGACCTCCACTAGTGAACCTATAGAACCCGATTATCTACCCTTTGATCCTAGAATTACCCCTGTTACACCTACAGAAATTAAAAATGATCAAAAATATATAAATTTTCTTGATTGTATTAAAGATGGTACTAATGAAAATACCTTATTACTATTAGATTTATTTTTAAATAATGGTCTACAATATGGTTTTGCACAATCTTTAGCATCTTATGAATCTAACATTTTAAAAAATAGGAAAGCTTTCCTTGAGCCTCATTCATGGTCTAATTTAAAACAAAATAAGATAAAGGGAAAAAGAAGCAGTGTTCAAAAGACTACATATGACGAGCCATTTGAAATGGTAAATGTAGTTTGGGATTGTGGGTTGAGTCCTGCTTGCTACACACAAAATAGTACTTCAAAAAATAAATTGCCGAGCCTACGGGCCACTTTTGGTTCTTTTATAGATCCATTATGTAAAATCAATAGTTCAGATTTTGGACAAGCTATAAGTTATCCTCCATTAAATAAATCACCCGGAGCGGTAACTGTAGAAATTAATAATTCTGCAATGAATTATTTCGGATTTGGCAATTCTTCCATTAAAAATATAATTCCAAAATCAAGTGGTAAATGGGGGTTTGATATTGATATAAAAATTGGAGAGGGTTGTACAGGAAAAGGGTGTAAGATTACAGAGAAAGATAGCAAATATTTAAAAGGAAATAATATAAAATCAGTAATTTTGAAGTCAAAGACCTCAGCAAAAGAAAAGGTAAAATATGTAGTTTTGAAAGAATTTGGAGATAAGATGCAAGTCCTATGTTTTATAATGATGTTTATCGAAGAAATCAAATCTCTAATGAATACTTGTGATATGGTTGTATTTGCATTATGTTTATTTTTAAAACTACCATGTGTTTTTGCCGGGAATCATAAGGAAATAGATACCATGTTTGGAGCTTCTGACTATAAAAAATATAGAATTATTAAATATAGTGCCAAAAAAGAAAGTGAACTTGAAACTTATGAAAATCTTTACAATACAACTAAAAACTCTGTATTAGCAAATAATAATAATAAAATAGATTTTATAAAAGTAATTATTGCTAAAATTAAAGCGACTGGGCAATTTCACGTAAATGATGGAAATTTAAGTTACAATCCACCAGCAATCATATTTGTTACAATTTTATTCGAATTTGAGAATATTAACAGAAATCTACAAAATTATCTGGATATAAAAGAAGCGGAGATTAAAGGTTTAGTAAGAGATCCTCCTACACAAAAAATATTAATTTATCAAGAAGTAATAAATTCAATAAAACCTCTTTATGAAATAGTATCTATATTTAGAGCAAAATCAAATATTGATGATCTAAAACTTATTCAAACATTAAAAAAATTTACAGTAAGAGGTAACACCACTAAGCCATATTTTGGATTATGGTTAAAGGATGATTCAGTAAGGAACCAAAAACAACATCAAGGAACTGCATTTAGAATGTTATCAGCAAAATCTTCAATCGGTGATATAGTACGAGCATGTTCACCTCAGGCAGTAGGGGGTGGAAAGATTTGGCATGGTGGTGCTGCAGCTGCTCCCGTTCGCCGTGCATGGCGAACGGCAGCTGCTGATGAACAAAAAGATGATGAACTAGAGGATGATGAATTAGCGGAAATGCCTGTAAACAGTGAGTTATTGGGGGAATTTGTGAATATCGACGCGTGGCAAGATTCGGAGTTAGTAACTAAGGATCCACCAAGTGAGGGTGAATATGATAATATAATAACGTGGGCAGTTTTATGGATAGAAGATATAGAGCAAATCGATGAACATGATGAACATGATGAGAATGTTAACATTGACAATCTGAAAGTATATATAGATAGTGACAAATATTGGGAAGATAAAGGAGAAGGAGTTCTAAGTATTCAATATTCAACAGCAGATTATGAGGGAATAGAAACTATTCTTATATCTAATAAATTAGAACTAAGTAATACGGGTAACAGTTTAATACCTCCTTCAATTGTAAGTGCACCAGTTTATTATTATTTTAATAGTGAAGAAAATCCTCAAATTTTAAATAAAGATGGAATGAATACATTTTTCAATACAGAAATAATTGATTTTTTAAATAATACACAAACACAAGAATTTGTTTTGGAAAATAAAGATACACCGATAACTATTCCCCATCAAAACCCTTCTTCCACATTGCAGACGCCGCCTTTACCTGACACACTAGGAAAGTTAGCAGATTCTTATATTGCAGATCGGGATGATTTAGATAAAGCTAATATATTATTATACAATATACAAGAAATAGCTTATGGACAAGCTTTAAATGGAGCTAAAAAATTGTGGGAAGATTCATCAAAAGAATGGGAATGGAATGATGATATGGCAGGTCCTATTAAAGATGAGGAAGGTGATGAACAATTTGAATACAGAAAAGAGGAAGAGAGAAAGAGACATGAGGAAACCAAAGAAATAGAAATATTGAGTTTGTTTAATAGTCTCAAACTTCCAAATTTTGAGCCTAAAGAGTTTTTTGACACAACTACTGAATATAGCTTAGAAAGTATTCTTGATAATGGGATAACTTTATACCTAAAACCACAACAATATACAGGAGATGAATTATCTGCTGAGCACCCACCCTTACTAACACTAAATGAAGGAGAAGCAGAAGAAGCAGAAGAAGCAGAAGAAGAAGCAGAAAAATACGCAGAATTTATTAAAACTCAAGTATATAGTACGCTAACAACATTAGCGCAAATTTCTGGGTTGGACGCAAAGGAAGAGGCAAAACGTGCGGCGAAAGAAGCTTATAGAGCATACCGTTCAGGTAGGCGAATATCGGTGAATTATGAAGGGGATATACCTGAGTATGTTTATGAAAATATGCCAACGGATGAGGAACGCGGAGGAGGACCCAAAATTGGAGGATCAAATAAAGAAGTTATAAATACTAAAATTAGTAAAGAAGAAGCATATGCATTATATTTAATATATTCAGGATCAGAAAATAGTAATGTAATGCCCGGGATTCCCTTAGTAAACTCACCGGAAGAATATCAAGAAAATAATGAATTATTTTTCAAATATATGTCAGAAATAATAAACAATACTTCAATATCAGATTCAGATCATATTACTCCTCTCATCAACTTGAAAGAAGAAGTAAAGGCAGATGATAAATCCAAAATTGAATTAGCGGGAGAAGTAAAAAAAAATGATGAGACAATAGAAACAACAAAAAACCAAGAAAAGATTAATTTAGATTCATTAATAGATTCGCGGATGCCATTAGAAGCATCGGCAGCGGCGGCAGCAGCGGCTGGTGGGAAAAAGAGAAAAAAGAGAAAAACTAAAAAAAAAAGAAAAAGGAATAAAAAAACGATTTCAAATAGCAAATATTCAAGTAAAAAAACAAAACGAAAAAAAAGAAGGAAAAAAAAATCCTTAAAAAATTGATATTATTTAATATAGAAATTAAAACTTATATTAAATAATGGAATTTAATTTTCCAGATGATATATTTCAAAATATTTTATCGTTCTTTCATTCACCCTATAGGGAACCAAATCACTATAAGGCAATATTGGGACAGGATGATTTTTATTTCTTAACTCAAAGGAATAAGAATGCAGGATTATCATATTATTATAATTTTAGATTTTATGATAGTGCAAATATAAGCTATTATTTTAAAATAATAATTAATTCTGGAAAAAATACTACTGTCAAAAATATTATGAGATTTAAAAGAGGGGTTGCAGCTAAAAATATTCTACCAGATTTTGTTAAAATATTTACAGAATATGAAAATAAAAAATATTTGAATGGTTATGTAAATAATAGTACGAAATTGACATATATTTAACAATAAAAACCATAAACTTTTCCTACAAACATTATATCTTTAATTCCGCTTGGCACTAAACAATCAACATCCTCGCACTTGCCTTTTACAGCTCCAAATTTATTGGCGATTAATTGTGTAGTATAAGCATGTACGCAACCCTGGTGTCCATCTAAATTTATTATTTTATAATAATATGATTTTCTTTCAGAAAATAATAAAAGAACGAATCCTAATTTTTTCAACATAATAAATATAAATATAAAAATTTTATTTTAAAGCTGATTTTCTTCAAAAATTTATCTAATCTATCAAATTAGCTCTAACTTTTTTATTAATATCAAATTCGTAATCAAAAATATAAAATTTACACTTAATTTTTTGGTATAAATTACAATTTATTGATTTTTTGACTTTTAAGATTTTTAGGATATCTGAGAAATAAATAATATAATGTTTATCTAGGATTTCGATTATAAATCCATAGTGAAATTTATTTAAAAATTTATTATCCCTACATAAATTTAAAAGAACGTTTTGTGTTTGAATTTTTTTAATATATTTTATCTTTTCATTAATAAATTTAATATCTATATTTTCTTGAACTATAGGTTTATTTGTAAATTTTATATTACAATATTTATTAAGTGAAATCATATTATATAAATCAACAATTCTTCTAATAGGACTGGTAACTTGGGCATATAGAGAGTTATCAATTTGAAAATGGTTATCTTGTTGAAATGTATAAGTGCTTCCCACGCCGCCCCACCCCCCCATAAATGTTTTTAAATTATCTGGTATATTATTATAATTAATTTTATTTTGACTATTACTTTTATAAATTAATTTGTGAGAATTAGATAATTGTTTTGCAATTTCTTTATTCATAAAAACCATGAAAAATTCAATAACTTTATGAGGGTCTAATATATTTTCATTATAATGAAAACTTCTCTCGTCTGATAAAGAAGAAGTTATAGTATAATATAGTGGGTCATTTAGTAATGCTGGGTCGCTGTAAGAAAAATTTTTTCGTAGACAGATTAAACACGGTTGAAAATCAATCTTTGTAATAGATTTAGTATTATCATCAATATAAATATCCATGGCTATACAAACTCTTTCTTTTCTCTCCTTTAAACTACAAACATCCTCAGAAAATATTTTTGGAATCATATGTCTTTTTTTATCAGGTAAATAAATACTAGAAACTTTATTTTTTAAATATTTCCACAAATCTAATCTATCAATAATAAGAGGAACGTTTGAGATGTAAATAGATATTATATTGTAATCAGTAATAGATTTATATCCTATAGCATCATCTATATCAGTGCAACTCTCAGGATCTATAGATATAATGTCATCAGAAATTCTATTTTGGAGAGAATAATGATTAGTTATACTATCGATTAAATTTTCAGAATTTTCAAATTTATTAAATATTAATTTTTTAGATATATCAGAAAAACTTTTTATTGAATTATTCAGTTCATAACAATTTATTTGGTATTCACAAAAAGCAGTATGAGAATCAATATTTCCAATAATTTCCACAAGTGTACCAGTCGGGTGTTTTTCATTCCAATGACTAAATTTACAAGAGGCATATTTGTTAATCTTTAATTTAGAAAATTCCTTTTTTTCAGTATATGGAATTATAAAAATAGGCAATAATTTATTAAAAGGAATAAATTGATAGTTAATTTTTTTTCCTTTTCGCCCATAAGTTTTACCATTTATAATTAAGGTTCCATATATATTAGTATTTCGGAATTTAGATTTTATAATTATATCACCCGCCTCATCTATTACATCTTTATAAAAATATTTATAATTTAATTTGTCTCTATTCAAATTAATAATTTCATTATTTTTATAAAAATTAAATTCCGAATAATATCTATCAATTGGTATAAATTCCATATAAATTATATCACTATATCATTAAATATATTTATTATACATATTTATTACTGCTATTACATTTGAATATCGAATTTATATAAATAATATAAAGTAAATTTACCACTATTATATATATATGTTTAAATACAGTATAATATTACAACTGATAACTTGTGTAAAATCGCTGAGCCCTCATCATTTTCCGGATGGTCAGTTGGTAACATTTAAACCAAATTTAAAAATACCAAGGTCTGATATAATTTTCTTAGAGCCGAAAAAAGCATCAGTAGTAACAACAAATTGGATAACAAATATAATGCATCATAGGTCGAATGAAGGAATTAAAAATGAGAATATCAATGATTATAAAAATAAAGATATTATAAATTATGATCACTTAAATGTAGTTGCAGAAATAACTACTTTATTAAATAAAGAACCAAATTTACAATATGATAAAATAAATAATTCCAAATCTTTATTATTAGGATGGTATCCCGTAGGTAGTCATGGACGGAATGAAATATTATTTATAATTTATTGCAAAATTAATTCACAATTAAAAGAACTTAAAATATTACAATTAATTCAATCACCTTTTTGGTCACCTAATTCAATTGAGAGTAGTTATTTAAAATCGTCATTGAAAGATTTATGTAAATCAATAGATAATTATTCTTTAAATTTAGAGCATTTATATCGTAAAGATTTAAGATATCGACTAGCGTGGTCGACATGGAATTTAGATAGCCAAGATATTAATAATAACCTTAGTTTTCCAGAGGATGGAGAAGTTTCATGGGATTCATAAAATTTTATTTTTGCTAAATAATTAATTTTCCGGTAAGTATTCTTTAATTTTTTTAATTCTTCTTTGTTCAGATGATTTATCAATGTCATCATAATTATAATAAATAACAATTACTTTTGCGAGAGGACTAGTTAATACCGTAAATAATGTAAATAAAATTTTGTAACTGGTATCATTATACACTTTAACTATAGTTTCTTTGAGATTTTTTTTAATATTATAATTTTTTTTATTTTTTTTAATAAAAATTTTCAACTTATATAAATATCGAATGTTTATATTTTGTCTTTCAAGCGGAGCAGTGTCAATAATAATTCTATACGGGTCAGATAGTTGAAAAGCTCGATCAAGTTTTTCTATAAATTTATTATATTCATTATCATTACTTATATCATCAATTTCCATATTTATAGAATTAATATTCATTATACTATTCGAAAGAAATATATTTTCAAATTTAAATTTATTATATTATCCTAAACTGATTTAAAGCGATTTACTTACATCTATGAAGAAGGAATGGAAGAACCTACTGATAAACAGCAACCCGAAATTCCTAACGAAGACCACTGTTTAGTTGGAGTAACCCCATTTGATAAATTACAAAAAGAATGGAAGAGCATGGAGGAATCACTAACCGCTTTACGCAGTCAAGTTACTTCTGTTCAACAACAGTTAAGATTATTAGAAAAAACAACTAAGAAGGAACTGCGTTCTTTAGAAAAAGATGTGTTAAAAAGTAAAAATAAAGGAAATAGAAAACCGTCCGGCTTTGCCAAACCTTCAAAGATTTCTAGTGAATTGTGCGAGTTTATGGGAAAGGAAACTGGTGCTGAAGTTGCTAGAACTGAAGTCACTCAGTTTGTTATAGCTTATATTAAACAAAATAAATTAGCCGAGTCTAAAAATATAATTCCCGATCAAAAGTTAACTGCTTTATTGGGAATTGAAAATAATTCCGAAGAAAATGTTACATATTTCAATATTCAAAAATATATGAACAGACATTTTCCCAAAGCTGCTTCAAAAATCCCAGACGCTTCAAATATTCAAGAAGCCAAACTAGAGTAAATTATTATTTAAATAAAATTATATAATAATTAAATATGGATTCAAATAATATACAAGATTCTTGTTTCTATTTATTTGATTGGAGTTGGTTAGATTGTTATGAATGTCCTCCGCGTGCAAATAGTATGCCTTCATGGAAACCTTACGCTCAATCAAATAATGAAAGTAAAATTGAAGAAATATGTAAAAAATGCAATTATTGTTCTCAAATTAAAAAAGTATTTCAAGTATGTTCTTCGCGTGGCAATAATTTTTATTTTTGCAGTAGTAATTGTTGGGAACAATGGATTGAAAATCCTAATCTAATAAACAATAATGATTCTGAGGAATTTTTTATATATATATAATATATATGTCGTATGAACGTCCAAGTCCGACAGAAATAAACCTCTCAGAATTAGTAGATAAAATATATAACGAATTGCATTATCCACATAGTATGGGCGAGCAAGGGCACAATCAGCAAGAACATTTTTTTAAAAATTCTACAGGCATACACATAAATGAAAAT
>CERI01067005.1_pt1 | contig 15367 bp, 14 predicted proteins | sample 350261 | NCBI WGS metagenome assembly CERI01 (sample SAMEA2620979, study PRJEB7988) | marine metagenome | isolation source: saline water (ENVO:00002010), including
ATCACCCATTGTTTCATTCATATTAATCCTTCAACCTTTTTCATTATGTGACGTTTCTTATTTATTATTTTTTATAAATGATGAATTTAATTTATTAAAAAAAACACATTTTAATGATGATAATAAACCTAATATTTATGTAAATAATATTAAAAATAATTCCTTTACTGCACAAAAAATCATATTAAATATTTCTGATTATATTGTAAATAATAATATAAATGATATAAATGATATTATAAAAGATTATATTATTTATTTTGAAAACGATGAACAATTGGCAAACAAAATTGTTTGGATGATTATTGTTTCATATCATATTGAAAGTATATTATATGATTCAAAATTTAATTATAATAAATTAAATTATGATAATATTATTTCATATGTGAAATTATTTGGTGTAAAACAATATTCAAAAGGTGATTTTTATAAAAAAAGAATTGAATGGATTTTTAAATTATTTAATGAAGATAAAAATAGTGAATTACTTTTACCTAATTTATTCAAATATTGCAGATGGATTATTATGGATAATGAAAAAAATGATTTTCTAATGAATTTATATGATGATAATGAATGTGATTCCGATACACCTGAAATTGAAATCAATTCCTAAAAATTGTCAATAATATTATTATAAATATCATTAATATTTTCTTTTGGTTTATTTATAATATTTTTTTTAAATACCCATATTGGATATATATTTTTTTTTTTATGTACGCAAAAAATTCCTTTATATTCGCTATTATATAATTTATCTATATATAAATTCATTAATTCTGTTATTTTTTTGTTACCCACATCATATAAATTTATTAATAAATACCCATTTTCATTTAATTGATCCCATGCCATTTTTATATTATAATAATTTTCTTTAAATATTATGTCTTTTATATTATTATTTGTATGTTCATGTAAATTATTACAATCATAATATATTAAATCAATATCATTATCATCAAATATATAATTATTATCAACTGTTTTAAATATCACATTTTTTTCTGTCAATTTTTTTATATTTTTTATTGTATCATTGTCAAATTTATATTGATTTTTTGTTATTAATTTGTTTATACCAATTATATTTGATGCGTATAACCATTGACCATAGTCATTATTTATTGTTAATATATTTTTCGGATTAAAATGTTTTATAATATAAAATGGCAATATTACATCAATTTCATAATTAATATTTTTATATTTATTTATATATTGTATAATATTATATGATGTTACATCTTGCTTATCATTAATAATATTTAATATAATTTTATTAAATGTATCATATGTATTTATATTATATTTTGTAATAGGTTTATTTAATAATAAATATTTATTTGATGTATATCTTATTATATCATTATACATTTCATCATTTTTGTTATATATAATATATCCTAATATGTATTTATATGGATTATATAATTGTTCCGTATTATATGACATATTAATATTATCCGATATTTTTCTTTTTATATCATTATCATTTAATTCACATTTATTTTTTATCATAAAATCATTATTTTTTATATCATCATTTAATTTATTTACATTATTTATATGTATATATGTATTTTCATCAGATATATTAAATATATTATTTATAAAATAATATGATATAATATTTGATATATCACTATCATTTAAATTATATATATTTTTTATTTCTTCAATATTATTGTTTAATATATTAAGATCATTATGTTTATAATATTGAGTAAATAAATTTGATTCAATGTTTATATTTTTTGTATTTGGTACATTATTGTTAGTTTTGTTTTTATTATAATTATTAATAATTATGTCAGAATAAAACAAAATTTTTATTAATTCATCTGAATCATAATTATTCATATATATATTTTTATATATAATATATTAATACATATTTTGTATTAATAAAATATTATAAAAAAAATGATTATATGTTTATTATTATAAATAATAATAATAATATTATATAGTATTGTTTATTACTACATATTAATATTTAACAATGACTTATTATCATAACATAGAAGATATTTCAAATAATATTGATTCATATTTATGTGCATGTTGTGAAAATAAATTACATATACCATTTCAACAATTTAATTGTAGTTGCGGTGACACACATTTATTTAATTATTCATGTATTTGTTTTTATAAAATAAACGAAAATTATAATAATAAATGTTTAAAAATTAATTGTGATGGATATCTTAATTATAATGATATTTTTCAATATATAAGAAATGATCAATTGATAGATATGATTAATCAATATTATTCTGAATATGTTTGGTTATATGAATCACGACGACCTGGTTTTTATTGGATATACAATACATATATTTCTAATATATTATATAACAAATATAATAATATTTATAATTTAAATAAAACATATAATATAAATTGTGATATATATAAACAATATTTAATAAAATCATATAACTTTTCTGATTATATATTAGATAATATATTGACATATTTAAATATTTGTAATAAATGTAAAAAAAATAATAACTTTGTGCAAATTAAATGTATGTGTAATAACAAAAAAAAATGCACAAAAAAACAATGTAATGGCATATGTGATGCTATGCAAATCTTTGATATTAATTTTATTAATACTGACGACATGACAATAAATTTTAACAATATGACACAAAAAAACAAACATAATACTAAAATAAGAAATATTCATTTAATGCGTAAAAATAAATTAATTGATAATATAAATATTATTCAAGGTGTATCATCATTAATACGTGATAAAAATTCATAAAAAAAATATTTTTTTTTATTTAATTATCATCATCAAAATCATCATCATCATGGTTAGAATCTTCCTTTCTTGAACTGTCACCACAACTAATATTAAATACTTGTGGCGGTTCATTATTTTGACATAAACCTTTAAAATTAAATGTGCCTGTTGAACCACTTGCTAATGATATATATCTTCTATCAACATCAATTTGATAACATTTAAAATTCCAATGTAAATGTTTTGTTGCTGGCACATAAGTAATTGATTCCATATTAATAAATGTTGATATCATCACACCACGTGGAAATGCTTTATCAATATTGTCTAAATTTATACTTTTACAATTTACCATCATTTGATCAGTATCTGATTCATTGTAATTTGTTATTAAAGTTTGTAAATTATTATCTGGTTTACCTAATAATTTTAAATCAAATACTGTAAATTCAATCACTTCATCAACAGTTTTTTCACCTTCTTGTTTCTTTTTTGTATAAAATTTATCTTTAAATAATACTTGTTCTGAATCATTTAAATGTATAATTTGATTTTTTTTGCCTTTTGGTGCAGTTGTTAATGGTGCAACAATTTCATCTTTAAATAATTGAAATGTTAAATCATATATATCGTTTAAATATTGTAACGCCAATATTGTTTTTTTGCCACGATGATTTGATTGATTTACATCACATGTTACATTTGGCATAATTTCTCTAAGTTTAACAGAACCAATTGTTTTTGAATTTCTTTCTTCTTGGTTCGCAATTTGATATTTGGTTTCTAAACCTTCAGCAAAATATATTAATCTTTCACCTGAACCTCGTTCAGTTGTGTATTTACCATTTTTCAAAATATTTACATTAAAATAATTATCTTTATTATGTTTAATAAAGATATATGGTAAACATTGTTTTAAGAAAAATTCATACGCAGTTGAACAATCACCTTTTGTTGATTTGATTAATTTTTGTTGTTCATCATTAGTGTTTTCCATTGTGTATTTTGTAAATGATTTATATTTACCATAACCTAATTTTTCAATTTCATCGAAATTTTGTTTTTCAATTTCATATACAATTGGATTTAACGGAATTCCAATTTCATTTAAATATTTAAAATATTTTTCGTTAAATTCAAACATATTTTGTAATATAGTGTCGGTTTGACTGAAACGTCCATTATCTCTACGACTCATGAATATTTTCGTACTTTGATTAGCAAATCGCTCAATATTACTTTGTGTAATGGACCCCATAGATGTGGGAATTTCAATTGTTGACGCCATGTTTTATATGTAACTGTTTAACTAAATGTATATTGTTATTATATTAATTATTTAATATATAAATCATATATTTGAAATCAATTTTTTTTATAATCATATAATATGAAAAAAATATGTAATTATGCAATAATTAAACATAATCAATATGTCTGGCAACAGTTAAAAATTTTAATTTACAACAATCTTTTGTTATATTTAATATTTCAAATATTTTATTTATTTTTATTTTTAGATCATCTTTTAAATACGTAAATATATGATATTTTGCAGCTATAGTATTATTACACGAACACCTTATAGCTTCCATTTTTTATATATATTTTGTTATATATAATATTGTTATATTATATATATATTATCATTTTTTTTATAATACAATTTATATATTTTTTTATTCTTCATCACATGAATCATATTCATGTATAAAATTACCACGTTTATTTACATATGCTATACCAACCCCATTGATTTCAGAAATTTTTAATTCAGTATCATTATCACCATCAGGACGTAATGGTTTTTTAGTAAAACCAATTCCACATTCACAAGTCGGACAACATTCAAAATTGCCACAACACCCTTGACCTACTGGTTTAATTATATAACATTTGCATTTTTCAGTTACTTTCATAATCCATCCGCCAAATATACCTAATGCTGTTCCAGCTAATGCTATTTGCCACGTCGGCATTTTATATGTATTATCAATATATGTGTGTGTATTGTATAACAATTATATATATATATTGTAAAAAAAAACTATATAAAAAATTGAATAATTATACATAATATATTTAATTATATTATATATCTTATAAAATAACAATGGCATTTAATAATACAATGAATGAAAAAAATGCATTATATGAAAACTTAATGTTAAATATTATTAATAATTTAAAAATAATGAATGAATATAAAGCAACTTTACATTCATTAATAAATGTAAATTTTAAAAATTTTATGAATTCTGACATATTTAATTATCATATTTTATATTATGATAATAAATTATATGATACATATTTAACAGTGTCATCCATTAAAAATAATATAAATAAAGAAATAATATTACAAATAATTTATAATGAAGTGTCTAATAATTTAATATTATTTTATAAAAGAGGTAGAATTGATGAAAACGATAATCTTTTTAAAGATATTAAAATTGTTGATAAATTATCAAATAATAGTGGGATAACATATTATAATATTTTTGATATTAATGAATGTATAAATAAATTCAAAAAAATATTTGTTGAAAATACTGGATATATTTGGGATGATTATAACCCAGCAATAGATTATGAAAAAAAAATAAATAAATATAATATAATTAAAATAAAAGGATTAAATGATAGCAAAAAAACAAATATATTGAAAAAAAATAATGATAATAAAGTATTAGATTCAAACATAATACAATTCGTAAAAATTGTTAAATTGTATCATCACAATACAGAATATACGTTATATAAATTAAAAATACATAATATACCGTGTGATATGTTATGTAATAGTATTAATATTTTAAATAAAATTAAATCGTTATATATTGACAATTTAAATGATCATAATAATGAAATTATTGAATTAACTGAAGAATTTACATCAATAATACCTATTATTTGTAAAAACGGATGTCTAACAACAATACCATACGATTATATTGATAAATTTATTAAAGAAATAATTGATGTATCGCCATATATTGTAAATGATAATATAAATATTAATGAAATAATATATGATATTAATGATATGTTGATAAAAATTGATAAACAAGAAAATGTTTATAAATTAATTGAAACATATGTATATAATAACCATGGACCGACACATAATAATTACAATATATCAATTATTGATATATTTAAATATAACATAAAAAATAAAAATTTTATTAATTCGTGTAACAATAAATATTTATTTCATGGCACAAGATTTTCTAATATACAAAATATATTACAGTCTGGTTTAAAAATTGCACCTAAATATATACCTAGAAATGGTGCTATGTTTGGTAACGGATTATATTTTGCCAATTGTTCAACTAAAAGTTTTGATTATTGTATGCATGATATATATGGTAATAATTGTTGTATATTATTATGTAATGTATCGTTAGGCAATATATATCAAACAAATAAATCATATTATATTGATTCATTAAAATTAAATAAATTATCATGTGATACAGTGTATTGTCCTGGATTTTATACACCTGATATAAACCAACATATTAATGTTGATAATATATCTATTCCTGTTGGTACTATTATAAAAAATAAAAATTCACCATCAAATAATGAAGATTTTATATTAAATTATGATGAATATGTATGTTATGATACAAACAGAGTTCAAATTGAATATGTTATTTATTGTAAAAATAAATAATATAATTATAATTTATACATATATATTTATATGGAATATAAATTATATTATATATAACATTTTTTTTATAAAAAATGTTAACTTTAACAAAAAAATATTAACAAATAATGTATTAAAAATACAACAAAGATATATCAAACATATATATGTAAATGATGTAGTTGAAAAACCATATACAAAAAATGATTATAATATAAATACATGTAAAAAAAATATTAAAAAACGAAAGTTTATGTATTATTGGGTATGAACCACAAGGCAAAAATCAAGTTTTAAATTTAAAAGATAATGGTTTTAATATAGTTTATACGCAATTATTTTTGAAAAAGGCATGGGTTGGTTATTTAAAAACTGTTTAACCACAGCGCAAAGGGGTGCGTTAGATTGGTATACAAAATTTGAAAAAGTCTTATTACCTGTTATGGAACAATGTTATAATAATGTTATAAAAAAATAATGACCCAGATTATAAAAATAAATTAAATGATGAATTATTTAATATGTCTCAACATGAATTTGAATTATGGGAAGTTGCTAATGAATGTCGCAATTTAAATATTAATGATGGTAATTTACCATTATTTACATTATAAAATTTATATATAATTATTTATTTTTTTTGTTATTATTGATGTTTAAAATATTTCATTTATTTATGTATAAAATAAAATTGAAAATATATATACAGAACACATATAAATATATATTTAAAAAATATTGATATATAATATAATATAATAAAAAACAATGACACAAACAAATGAATATGAAATAAAAATTAAAAGTGATAATAATAATATTGAATATATATTTGAAAACATATTAAAATATTGTAATGATACTTATGAACTAACGGGTAATGAAAAAACAGTAAATCATGTTATGAATATAAGCAAACGAAATAATGTGTATAAATCAGCAATTAAAAAAATATTATACAATGATAAATGTCAAATATTAAATAATGATGGTATGTATTATATAAAAGAACGCATAACATCAAAGTATATTAATAATTTATATGAATATAATAATAAACAAATAACATTAAATTTAACATATGCAACTGAAACAATAATAAGAAATTATGTGTTAAATGATTGTATATTTAGAATTAAAGATAGACTTAGCTATAAAATATCAAATGATTGGAGAATTGATTTAACATTAATTAAACATGTGACAGATTATAGTGAATTAAATTTGCTAATTCCGAAATTTTTAAAAAATTTTAATATAACGAATTTTATGGATAGAAAAGGGTATATTGATTCATATGAAATTGAAATAGAATATACTGGCAAAGAGCACATTGATTTAATGATAATACATGATAAATTAGATTATTTATTATCACATGTAAACATATATAAAAATCAATTAATAGAATTAAATTATTTATTAACTGACACTAAATCAAATACAAAATTAACATTTCACCATTTAATGAATCAAGCTAAATCATTAGATAAATATTATTATTACAAACCTGAACATAATATATATATGTTTGATAATTATTTAATTACTGATAAATTAGATGGTGAAAGAGTTTTGTTATTTATAATAAATTCTAACATATATTTAATATATTCTAATAAAAAAATACAAAAAAAAATAAATATAAAAAACACAAATATAACATTAGCATTAGATTGCGAATATATTGAAAATGATGATAAGGATGAAATATATGTATTTGATGTATTATATTATGATAAAACAAAAGTTATAAATTATGGTTATGCTGAAAGATTAAAATATTTTGAAAAATGTAATGAAATAACAAAATCAATAGATTTTTATGACATAAAATATAAAGAATTTGACCAAATAAATAATACAAAAAAAGAATATAAATTAGAAACATTAGTACATAAATATTATACAAATAGATTATCAAAATATAAACATAATATAGATGGATTGATAATATCAGATCCAAATAATAGTTATTATAAAACAAATAATTATAAATGGAAACCAGTTGAATATAATTCAATTGATTTTTATTCTGAATTTTATAAACAAATTAACATAAAAGATAAAGTTATATATTTATATAAAATTTATGTAAATATTGATATAAATTATAAAAAAAAAATAAATATTAATATCAATAATATATTAAATATAGAAAATAATGAATATAAATTTCATATATTATTTACACCATCAATAAAAAATGATGATTATATATATGAATCAGAAGATAATAATTTGCATGGTAAAATAATAGAATTAAAAAAAAATATGAGCACATGGAAATGGGAATTAATTAAAATAAGAACTGATAAAAAAATAGCAAATCATTTATTTACAGCTGAACAAATATATATGAATTATTATAATCCGTTAACGATTGAAATGTTATATGACGCACATGATTTAAATTCTCATTATTTTAAAATAAGTAATAATAATACAATTATACCATATAAACAATGGAATAACAAAGTTAAATTTTATATATTTGAAAATTATTTAAAAGATATGCCTAAATTAATGGATTTAGGTGCTGGGAGAGGGACAGATATAAATAAATATAGTATGTTTAATATACAAGAAATAATAATGGTTGATGATGATATAATGGCATTACAAGAAGTGATTGTAGATAGAAAAATAAACATTGCCAGAAATCAAAAAGCAAAATTTGTACCTAAAATACATATAGTTAAACAAGATTTAACAAAAAATTATTTAGAATTATATTCAAATATAATTGAACAAACTAATATAAATAAAGGTAAAGTTAATGGTGTATTTATAAGTATGGCAATGCATTATTTTGCATTTACTGATACATTATTAGACAATTTAATTAAATTTATTAATACTATGTTAGAAACTAAAGGAATTATTATAATATCATTATTAAATGGGAAAAAAGTATTTGATTTATTAAAAGAAAATAATGGTGAATGGAAAATTAATCCAAATAAATTTCATATTGAATTTGAAAAAAAATCTATTAATTATGATAAATTTCAAAAATATATTGATATTAATATACAATTACCATTCACAAGTGAAACATTATATACTGAAAAATTAATGGATATTGATTATATTATACGTATATTTAAAAATAATAAAATGAATTTACATTTATCAAAATCATTTATAGAATTTCCGATTCAAGATATTATATTAAATGATGATGATAAAAAATATGTTGATTTACACCATATGTTATTGTTTCAGAAAAAAAATTAATTATATTTATATAAAGAGTACGTGTATTAATGAATGAATATATTATTTTGCACAAAATAATATATATTTTTTATAATTTACGAATAAACATGTATTTTGATTATTTGGTTAATGAATCGCAAGATATATGTGGTATTATTTTCAATTCAAATGGTGCTTTAAATGAAAACATAACTAATTTTGATATTATTATTGATATATTAGCACATAAACAAAATTTAAATAATGGAAATATAAAAAATATATATGAAAATATAATTAATTTGTTAAATGAAATAAATGAAGAATTATCAATAAATTACATATATAAATTAAATATATTATTTTATGATATATTTAATTATAATTATACAAAAAAAATAAAAAATAAATATATTATTTTTTATGAAAAATACAAAATACCAAATTGTATAAAAATAATAAATAAAACAGGGTATGATATAAATATTTTATATAGTTTTAATTATGGTTTTAATATAAAAAAAAAATATATATACATAAAAAATGATATCACAAATTTAAGTGATTTAATAATATTAAACAAAACAAATAATGTAAAAAAATATATAACACCTATCATAAAAAATAATTCTCATTATTATATAAATTTATATGAAAATGAAATAATATTATTAAGTGTGTTATATAAACAAAAAAGTTATAATATAAATATAAATAAAATAAAAAAATATATAAAAGGTGTATTATGTAGTAATATAATCATTGTAAATAATTATAATAGAATTATAATAACAGATAAAATTTTATTAAATAATAATTATTTAATAAAATAATTGTGATAAAAAATAAAAAATCATATAATAATATATAATAGTAATGGATGAAAATGATAGAAATGAAAATAAAAAAAGAATCCAAGATAATGAAATATATCCAAATATAAACGATAATAATTTTATAAATAAAATTTATAATAAATTAGATTATGTTATTTATGAAAAATCATCAGATTTTTCATATGAAAAAGAGTTAGATATTGATGGTTTACAATTATCAGGACATCAATTATTTGTGCAAAATTTTTTATCAATTCATACACCATATAGAAAATTATTATTATTTCATGCTGTGGGTACAGGAAAAACATTATCGGCTTGGAGTGCAGCAAAAACATTTATTAATGAATTCAAAAAATATTCAAAAGATGAAATAACACCAAAAATATATATTGTTGGTTTTACCGATCATTTATTTAAAATGGAATTTACTAAATGGGTTGAATTGGGTTTTGTCGATAATAATGATATTAACTATTTGTCGGATATTAAAAAACAATATGGTTATCAAAGTCCTGAGTATATAAAAGAACGTGCTAGTATATATGCTCGATTAAGTGACCGTAAATATAATGGATTTTATAAATTTTATGGTTATCAAGAATTATATAATAAATTATTTATAAAAAAAGATGGTTTTAATATTGATATTGAAGATGTAGAAATTAATATTAATACTATATTAAATTATATTAAAGATGGTAAAATCGAAGTAAATCATGAATTATTAGAAACATTTGAAAATTCATTATTAATATGCGACGAAATACATAATACATATAATTCAGATGAAATTAATAATTATGGTATATGTATTTTATATATTACATATTTTACAAAAAATATTAAATCAATGTATATGACAGCAACACCATTAAATAATAATGCTAGAGAAATAATAGATTTAATGAATTTATTATCAAATAATATAAATGAATATATACCTGCTGATGAATATGATGATATTTTATCTAAACCAAATAGTTTAGAATTATTAGAAATCCTTATAAAAAAAAATTTAAAAGGCAAAGTATCAGTATTTGAAAATATAGATTTACGTTATTACCCTGAACGTATTTTTTTAGGTGAAAAAATTAAAAATATAAATTTATTAAAGTTTATTAAATGTTATATGTCTGATTATTATTTTGATCGTTATTTACATTTAATTAATTATGATAAAACATATAATTCAACAACTTTTAATGTTGTTAATAAAATATATGAAGATATTATTTTACCTGATGATTTAAATGATGATAAATTAATTATTAATCAAACAAATGCTTGGAAAAATAAATATTTGATTAATTATGATACATATAATGATTATTCTTTTGGTGATTTATATTATAAAAATAATATAAAAAAATATTCACCAAAATATTATGAAATGTTGTTACATTTAAATGACTCTATAGGTAAAGTGTTTATATATCATAATAACATTAATAAAAGTGGTGTTAATATGATAGCATCAATATTAAGAGAAAACGGTTATATTGATTTTGATGATGTACCAAGAACTTCTACTCGTTGTTCAATATGTAATAAATTTTTTAATGAAAAACATATTAATCATGAATTTCAAGCATTACGCTTTATTTTATATACCGGACAATCAGTTAAAAATACATTGCGTGAATTAATTACAATGTATAATCATCCAAAAAATATAAATGGTCACTTGTATAAAGCTTTGATTGGTTCACGTGTTATATCTGAAGGTGTAACATTAAAAGAAGTAAATGATTGTTTTATTATGACTTTACCCGTAAATATATCTAAAATGTTACAAGTTATTGGTAGATGTACTAGAAATAATACACATATTAATCATGATGTTGATAGACAATATGTTAATATCAAATTATTTATACATTCTATGACAGATTATCAAAAAAAAGAATTCAAAAAATTTTTTAATGTTGATTTTAATTTAAATGATATATATTCAATTGAAGAATACCATTATAAAGAAAAAACTGATGATCATATTGAAATTCAACAAATTGAAAAAATTATTAAAGAAAATGCTATTGATGGTTTATTATATCCGTCTAATACATATGATGATGATTTAGGTTATATTTTTACACCATTTAAAAATAATAGCATATCTATTAGTTATAAACATCTTGATGATTTTACTTATATTCATCATAATTTTATTGACAATGTTTTAGATTTTACTGTTAATTATATTAAAAATTTATTATATGATAATAAAATTATGCATATTAATGATATAATAGATTATTTTAAACATCATGATTATATTATCGAATATAATACTAAATTAATAAATGAAAATTATATTCGTTATATTATAAATAAATTATTAATGTATAATAATATTAATAATAATATTATTAATAATTATTATGATATAAATGGTAAAAATATTATAAGAATTGACGAATATATAATATTAGTAGATGATATAAATAATATATATAATGATATGTTTAATACACAGCATAAAAACAAAAAAATAAATCTATTAAATTTTATTAATAATGTTGATAATGATATTATATCAATTTTTAAAAATGTTGAAAAAAATGTTTTTACAATATATGATTTTTTTAAACTATTTAATTCTAATATTCCTTCTAATTTATTAAAAAATGAATTAAACAAAAGTAATAATAAAATTATAAAAACTATAATGAATAAATTTAATTTAAAAAAAAAACAAATAAATGATATTATTGGTTTTATTGACACTTCACAAAAATTTAAAATTAAAAATTCTGTGTTTGATAAAGGTATCTCTTGTAATTCTTTAAAAAAAAAACAATTTATTCTTTATTTGCAACATATTTTGCGATTAGATGAAACTGAAATTTATTCAAAAACTATTAAAGAATTATGTGAAATTACCAAACATAATTTATTAGAACTTGAATTAAACAATGATCAAATTATTTATTTTAAATTAATGCTATAATTTAAAAAAATGATTATTTTTTTTAATTATATTTAAAATTATTATATGAATATATTTTAAATTTTAATTGACTATAGTATATAATACTCTATAATATTTTATCATGTTATATTTTACCAATTCGTTTCATTTTAATATTATTGTACACAATAACGCTATAGACACTTCATATAACATTGAACAATTTATAAAAGATTACATAGAAAAAAATATATTATATAGCCAAAAAAATGGTATATTATTGGTTAAATTAAAATCATTTAACTATTCATATCCAAAAATGTTACCCAATATTATAAATAATATTGATCGTTTTAAAATTTTAATTGAAGGTGTGTTTGATTGTATTAAATTTGTTCAAGAAATGATTATTAATGATCTTGTTATTAACACAAAAAATAAAATTGATAATTTACAGTTATTTACTAAAAAATTAGATAATATAAACATAACATGTATTGATAAAAATAATAATACATATAATTGTAAAAATGAATTCGCAACTGTAAAAAAAATTAATTTTATTAATAATAATGTCAATATTATTATTGATAAATATGATAATAACAAATTAAAACAATTAAATTTTAACACGAGTTTTGATATTAATAATAAATTAATTGATATTATTAATAATAATATTAATAATTCTTTTAAATTTAACGTTGATGGTAAACAATATGATTTTATGTCTTTAATAAAATTTTTCACGACGTTAAAAAAAAAAACTAATTATATTATGTCAATTGATGTTAAAAAAATTTCAATTACACTTGATACTAATGATTTTATCCCTTCGTTATTATCTGATCAATATCTTAATAATTTGTTAATTAATTTATATAATTATTATATTTATTATAAAATATAATAATTGTTATTTTTCTAATGCTTTCATTATATAATTATATATTATATCAAGTATGTCTGGATTTAAATCTGAATAATAACAATAAACACCATTATTATTTTGTGTTAAATTGACATTATATGTTAATAATATTTTACAAATGTGTTCTTTTTTTTCTTTGTCAATAATATTAATATTTTTTGACACATATGATATTTTTTTTTGATCCATTTATATTAATTATTAATATATATAATATATTCTTGTTATATTTATTATATAATTTCACATTATTATAAGTTATTTTTTTATTTCATAATGAATATTAGTTATATATATGTTATAAATATATTAATAAAATAATCGATCATATTGTAATGATACATTTAGCAAAACAATTAAAATATACACATTTTACAAAAACATCATATAATATGAACACATATTCAAAAAACATAACAGAACCTATTGAACGTGGTGCTAATCAAGCTATGTTATATGCTTTAGGTTTAAATGAAAATGATTTAAAAAAACCACATATTGGTATATGTTCCATGAGTTATAAAAGTAATCCATGTGATGCTAAATTAAATATATTAGCAAATAAAATTAAAGAGTCAATTAAAAATAAAAATTTATTACCATTTATATTTAATACCAACGGTATTTCAGACGGTATTGCAATGGGTACCATTGGTATGAATTATTCATTACCATCTCGAGAAATTATTGCTAATTCAATTGAAACACATGTTTATGGTCATCATTATGATGGTATGGTTTGTATACCAGGTTGTGACAAAAATTTACCCGATTCAGCGATCGCTTTAGCTAGATTAAATAAACCTGGTTTTATTATTTATGGTGGGTCTATGCCACCTTCATTTTATAATAACCAAAAATTAGATATTATATCGGCGTTTGAATCTTATGGTAAATTTATTAAAAATGAAATTAATAATGAGGAACGACTTAATATTATAAAAAATTCATGTAATAATAATTGTGGTAGTTGTTCTGGTATGTATACTACAAACACTATGAGTAGTTTATTTGAAGTTATGGGTTTGACTTTACCCAATTCAACATC
>CERI01072047.1_pt1 | contig 15346 bp, 9 predicted proteins | sample 350261 | NCBI WGS metagenome assembly CERI01 (sample SAMEA2620979, study PRJEB7988) | marine metagenome | isolation source: saline water (ENVO:00002010), including
CACCCGCAGGGAGCAGCACGTCAACAACACGCGCACGGTGAAGACGATGGGCTCCAACGGGCTCGAGAGCTTCACGACCGTCGTGCTCGACTCGATCCACTACGAGTCGCACCTCATGTGCACCAACTGTGGCCCGCTGGGGCTCAAGGCCGACACCGAGCCCTCGGGCAACCGCCTCGCGCTCACCGACCGCTCGATCGCGCACATCGTCCCCGCGTGCGACGACGAGGACCCGGCGGCCGAGGTGGAGTTCGACGTGAACAAGCTCACGGACGACATGAAGGCGCACGTCAACAAGCTGCGCGTCTGCTCGTGCCTCGTCGCCTACGTGCTGGTGTTCATCAAGCACATCCCGCAGTGCCAGCCCAACCTGACCTACGCGATGATGCTGTGCAACGAGTGGTACGGCATCATGTGGCGCGAGTACAACCTGCCGCGGCCCTCGAAGCGTAAGAAGATCAAGCTGCGCATGATGCTCTTCCTCTTTTGCGTCGAGTCTGCGGTGTTTGAGAAGTTCATGTGCGCCGAGTCGGCGGTCGACTTTGTCGACATGCTGCCCGACGAGAACGGAAACCTCTCGCCCTTTTGCATCGATCAGCTCGTCGACGTGATCCGGAGCCTGCAGCGCTGCCTCGACCTCGAGGTCATCCACGCCGCGTGGAGCCACTCGCTCGACCACTCGCCCGCCACGTCGTCGCACATCTTCCAGATGAAGACGGTGCTCTCGCAGCTGCACGGTGCGCGCGGCCCTCAAACCTTCGTTGTGGACGCGCCACGCGCAAAAACTGCGCGGTGCTACGATCGGCGTCGCTTCTGAAGCTTGCGCACTCACCGTGCGCACCACCACGCGCAGGCAACGAGCTGGACCGCCAGACGCTGGTCGGTTCGCTGCCGATCGTGGGCACGGGCGTCGACGCCAGCAACGCCCCCGCCGCCCCACGCGTCGACGGGCAGCTGCAGCTGCCGCCCGCGCAGCCGAACGACGAGGTGGCGGACGAGCAAATGATACAGATGATGAACCAGCACGACGCGTTTGTGGCGGCGGCGACGGCGGCGCAGACCGCCGCGCAGGGACAGCCCGTGCCCGCGCAGGCGCAGCCATATGCTGCGCCCGCCGCTGCGCCCGCCGCTGCGCCCGCCGCTGCGCCGGGCGCAGCGGCGGGACCGAGCGGCGCGTCCGGGCAAGCGCCCGTCGCAAACCAGTACGACGCGGGTGGCCGTGGCCCGATCGGCACCAACGAGGGCGACCAGCTCGTTTCGCCGATGGCCGTCGACAACACCGCCGTTTGCCACGTCTTGCAGACGAAGCGGGCGGTGCACGACAACCTGACGCTCCAAGGGTGCGAGGACATGGCGGCGGAGATGGCGACGCAGCGGCAGCTCCGCGCCGAGCACAGCGTGCGCACGATGAGTAAACGCCCCGGCAGCAACGGCAAGCCCAAGTCCGCGCGCGAGGACCTGGTCGAGATGTTCACGGATGCCAAGGAGAGGGGGACCAAGCGCCCGATGCACCGCCTCTCCTCGACGGGCCAGCACATCAGCGCGCACCGCGCCGCTGGCGCGTGCATGCCGAACGTGGCCGACGTGATGGCCCGCGGCCACGATCCGGAGTTTGTCAAAGACGTGCTCACTGGCAAGGAGTCGGCGTACTTTAGTCGCAATCACCACATGCTCGGCATCCAGCCGGTCGGGTGGGAGTACGAGTGCATCAACAACGACGCGACGTTCAAGGGGCCTGCCGACTACGACTTCAACTGGAGCCGACTCACGGCGTTCGGCAGGAGCAGCGGCGCCTCGAAGGCGGCGACGGGCGAGGCTGCGGCGGCACAGCCCGCAGCCGCTTCCGCCTCGAGGGGCACCAAGTCCGTGTGGACAAACTCGACGAAGGTCGTCAAGAACGCAACCAGGAGCCACCGCAAGGGCCTGTTCTCGCTGATGGACGTCCAGTCCATGACCTTTGAGTCGGCGCGCGATTGCATGTACCAGATCGCCGCACAGCTGCCCGAGAACAAGCAGCGCATCCCGGTGTTCAACCACAACCGCCGCCGCGGACTCCACAACTCCTCGCGCATGCTCTCGAAGAACCAAGAGTTCAGCCAGATGTGCCTCCCCGATAAGATCCACCCGCACTGCATGTACGGCCAGCTCGACCAGGAGCGGGGGGTTTGGAAGCTGGACGCGGCGTTCGAGAACCCGCAAGGCATCGAACGCCCCATTGGGTCGACCGTGGCAACGTCGCCTTACCAGATGCGCCTCGACCACCTCACCGAGCAGCGCGCGCTGCCCACCTGCATCTCCCCCGACGCGTTCGAGCGTGGCGTGGCCATCAAGGAGTGCGAGGACACCAACGGCATCTACTTCAACAAGCACATCGCCAGCGAGCACTCGCAGCTGGTGCTCGAGATCGGCATGTACCTCTCGAACGTGCCGGGCATCACCGGCGGCGACTACAAGGTGGTTCCTGCCTCGTTCCGCACGCCCAGCGCCGGATCCAAGTCGGAGCAGAAGAAGCTGCTGGAGGATGTGGAGGAGGCGCGCTTCCATCGCGACAACCCACCCCCCGCCGCCGATGGCCCGGAGGGTGGTGGGGCCGCGTCGGATGCGGGCGGCGCCAACGAGGGGCCGGACCTCTCGGCGGTCCGGGTCGACACCGAGACGTACACAGCGGAGCTCATGCGCTCGCAGGAGGAGATCGAGGAGGAGGAGCACGAGCAGGACGCGTGGGGCGCGGACCCTCCGGAGGTGGAGGAGAACGAGGAGGACAACCGCGACCTGAGGCCGGTGGACCAGGACGTGGCCAACCCTGGCCGTCCAGGCACCGGCATCAGCGCGGCGCCGGGGGCTTCGGCCGCATCGGCGGCGCAAAGCGTCGACAAGAATGCAAAGGTCGAGTCTCTGCCCTACAGCTGGGACATGTGCGCGATCTTCCTGAGCTGCAAGATGGTGGAGGCGCTGCACAACGACGTGGGCCCGTACGTCGATCGCATGCGCGCCGAGTACCCGGACGTGTTCACCGAGGATCGATCCGCGACGCTGCGCGACCTGCCGCAAGTGTGCATGCGCTTCCCTGGACTGGCCGACAAGGACAAGGCGCTCGCCCCACTCTCGCGTTCGATCCCGCTCACCGCATCGCGCGTGTCGGACATAAAGAAGGTGGTCATGCGCTCTCGCGCCCCTCGCGAGCTCGCCGAGGCGTGCTACTCGTTCTTGCAGAGCCGCACCATCAATTACAACGACCCGGAGGTGCAGGACCAAGAGGCGGAGGCGCGAGGCATCGACAGCAACTTCACGCTGGATGGCAACCTCTTTGCGCGCTCGACCTGGCAAAAGTTTACGCTGTCGGCGCTGGACGCGCGCGGCATGCTCACGCCGGGCGAGAAGCGCCGCGTGAACGACCAGGGACTCAACATGCGCCTTCGCGTGCGCAACGCGCGCGCGCACGCCAAGCACGAGAAGGCGCACAAGCACCTCCACGGCGCGTCTCTCGCCACAACGCGGTCGTTTCAGGCGCAGGAGCGGAGGAAGCGCGCGCGGAAGGCGGCCGGCCTCGACGACGACGACCACGACGACTCCGACGCGCACTCGGCAAACGCCAAGCGGCGCGCAAAGGAGGCGGAGCTGGCGGACGCGATGATCGCCGATGCGATGGAGATCGACGCGGATTGCTAGGTTGGGGTCGGGGTTGGGCCGCGCGATCCGGCCGTTGCGGCGCCGATGGACGACCGAACCGCGACGCGCAGAGATAACCAAGGATGCGCGCACCAGTGAGTGTAAAAGGGGGGGAGAGGGACGGGAGGAGGATAACCCGTTTCCTTTTGCGCCCATGGCGATTGCATTTATTCTAAACGTTGGTTTGGGCGTGGTGGTGCGCGAGTGTCCCAATGGTCGGTTGGAGCACACGTTCAACATTGCGAGCTACTCCCCGTCGTGCTGCGAGCGCGACTCGTCGTGGGTCCTCAAGTCCTCCGTGGAGGGCGCGCCCTTCACGCTCGAGGGAAGCTACCTGACGCTCGCGCCGGCAACGCAGCCCCAAAAGGAGATGCCCACGTCCGCGTACCTGCTCGAGAACGCGATGACGGTGATGACGCGGCCGTACTACCTCAGCGCGGAGGCCGAGACGCTCGTCAGCGCCATCGACACGATCCTCACGGCCGAGGCGGGGTCGGGGGAGGTCGCGGGGTCGGGGGAGGTCGCGGGGCCAGTGGCCCTGCCGGCTCTAGGCACCGAGGCGTGGTGCGAGGCGCTCGCCACGGCGAAGCAGGCCGCTTCTGGCACGCTCGTGCCGTTCCAGAGCACGCCGTCGTCCAACGGCGCACCGGCCGGCTGCCTGTCGCACAACGACGGGCGGGTGATCTACGTGGCGACGTGCACGGGTCACGCCAACTGCGGAACGCTCACGTGCAGCGGCTGCGAGGTGCTCGCAATCTCCGACGCGATGTACCCGTACGTCAACGTGTGGTACTCGACGTATCCAGACTCGTACCCGGAGGGCGAGCTCGGCTCGACCAACTTCTCCATTGGCGCGAATCGGAACCGGGCCGTGTACGACACCTACGGCCACCCGGACGGCGCCGTCGTTGGTCGCATCTACTCGGACCGGTGCCCGATGCCGCCCTCGGCGCCGCCGCCACCGCCCGTCGAGGCGCTCTGCGTCGACGGCGACTGGCCGCTTTTTGCGGACGAGCGCGCCGCCAACAGCGTTTCGCCGGTCAACGCATCGCACGCGCACGTGCACTTTGACATCACGTACTACATGCCCGACTCGTTCCCCGGAACGACGCACACGGGGCCGGGCGTGGTCTGCCCGGCGCACGCCAGCCACCACCCGCCGCTGGTGCCGCCACCACCCCACAGTCCGCCCGCGCACCCTCCACCTCCAGATCCCAGCGCGCCACCGCCCACGCCCCCGCCGTCCCGGATGGACCCCGTAGTGTCTGCGCTTGTCACCTTCCTGATCCCCGCCGCCGTGCTCGTGCTGCTCGGCGTGTGCGTGCTGGTCTGGATGCTGCACTGGCGCGAACCCGGGCTGCGAGGACCACCGCCCCCGCCCACCAAGGTGGCCAGCGGTACCACGCCCTCGGCGATGACGCGCGCGACCGGTTCGCAAGTTCGGTTCAGTCAGCTCGCCTTGTGACCTTCGCGCCGACCCGTTGCCAGAATTGCGCGCGCTCTTCGTGAAGTCGTGTTGTTGTCTCATAGTTGCCAGAACCGTGTCCACGCGGTTCACTGTAACCCCGGAGTCGCCAGAAAATCTGAATTTTTATTCACTGCAACCCGAGATTGCCAAAAAATGCATGCAGCAGTGAGGGATGCCCACCCGTGTGACACGTCACGCTTTCCTTTTTTCTACTCGACACTCCGCTTCCACCACTCGGAGCGCCACCTTGGTGAACGTGGGCAACGAGGTGCACACCAACCCAAAGAAGACGGCGTAGTGGATCGGGGCGGTGAGACCGGGCGTCGAGCGCGCCATCGAGAGCGCGGCGGGGCGCACAAACAGCAGGGCGACATTGCCGGCGGTCGTGGTGGCCTCGAGGATCCAGAGCAGCACGGAAACGCTCAAGACCGTCTTGTGCGTGCTCAGGCCGCGCCGTGCGCCGTTGGTCGCGCTCACCGCCATGGCCGAGACCGTCGCGGCCGAGAAGATGCAACGCGTGAAGACGGAGATGCTTGCGAGCACCGAGATGAGCATTCGCCCGATGGACGAGAACTTGGTGCTGTCCGTGGCGAGCAAGGGCGCGTCGGAGAATAGCAGCAGCACGGCACACGTGCAGTCCACAACGGACATCGGTCCGCCGAGCTTGGTGAGCGGTGCTTCCCTCTCCAGGTTCCAGTCGAGGCTGTACCGGAGCATCAAGTGGGCGAGCGAGCCCGCGATGCCCACCACCTCCAGGTTCACGGTCGTCGCGTTGTCGTCGGCGACCAGCGCGTGGTAGGAGACGACCAAAACGATGCAGCGCGCCGCGAGCGCGGCCACGGAGATGACCGCATCGGTCGCGACCTCCTGTTTTTTGTGTCGCGAACTGAAGCTGAGTGGGTCGCGATTCGGCGCAAACTGGTTGCGGCACCGAATCACGTCGATCGTGTGCAAGAACATGTACCGCGAGCTGGCCGCGTTCTGGCTTCCGCGCAGGAAGACGACGGCCGCGGTGAGCAGGAGCACGAAGAGTCGCCCGAGCGCCGAGTTGAGGCTCTCCTCGTGCGAAACCAGCGACGCGATGTGCTTCAACGAGTCGGTGTGCTCCGTGCGCAGCGTGCCGCTTCCATCGTGGCCGATGTCGATCCGCATGCGGCTCGTCGCCAGCCGCCGAAAGGGCACCGCCGGCTCGGTCTGGCACGGCTGCTGCGCAAGGCCGCAATCGCTCGCGTACATGTCGAGCACGTGCGCCAGCTCCGGTCGCAGCGCGGCGCACGCGGTGCCCAGCTCGACCACCCTCCGCCGCTTCTCCAGCACCTGACTGCCGTACTCGTACAGGAAGCGGTCGGAGAGCGAGAGCCACACGAGTTGCTCGTTGGTCGCCGCCAAGGGAAAGAGGCGCACGCTGCCCAGCGTCGCATTGCACTCGGCGTCCGCCGCCTCGCCGACGGGCAACGCGCGGGTCGATGCGTACGCCACGAGCGCGTCGCTCGCAACCGTAAAGTGGCCAAGCCCGTTTGTCTGAAACGGCAGCGCGTCGTCCGTCTCGGCCGACTCGGGCTCGTACGGCGCGAAGCAGAGGTCGGTGGTCGTCAGCCAGTACGTGTTGCCCCGCACCACGCGGAACGTGCCGTCCAGCCCCGCGAGCGCCGCAGCATTTCCCGTCGCCAGCTCGACCTTGTCGTTCTGATACACAAACTGGACCCTTCCAATTTGTTGCTCCTCGGTTGTGTTCACCGCGATCATCGCAACGTCGGTGCACTGCTGCTCGTAGCGGCGAGGGGGCACCAGCGGCTCACACTGCATCTTCTGGGACTTGTGCATGCGCTCCGAAAAAATACGCAATTGCTCGCCGCCCGGCTGCACCGGCGCCTCAAGGTCGAGCAGCAGCTCCAGGCGCTGCACTGGCGAGCCGAGGTTGAGGTAGACCACCGTGTAGTCGGCGCGCCGTGCGACCTTGAGGCAATTGGCGCCCTTAACGCGCGTGTTCAACTGCTCGTATCGCGCGTCGGCCTGTGGCGCGGTGGCGAGCGCGACCGTTGCAGTGGAAAGAAGCGCGACCAAGGTGCACAGAAAGACGGCGATGACGGTGTGCACGGCGACGCGAAGCTCCTTCGGCGTTGATATCCAGCTCGAGTCCACCGGGCGAACGCTGTTGTACACCGCCTTGCGCTTTGGCGGCGACGGCGCCGCGACTGCGTTCATGCCCTTTGAACCCCTTCCTGATTTAACGGCATCCCATGCGCGCGTTATTTTGCACGCAGCTGAATAACCAACGACGGCCAGACCGCATAATACAGTAGCGTAGAGGAGGGCGGAGGAAGGCGAGCGCAGTGGGCCTCGCGGCATTCGAATGGACACAAACCCCGCCGCCACGGAAGTCGACCCCCGCACGCGAGTGTTGGCTTTGGTGGCGAGTATAGGCGGGAGTTTGGTGAGCGTGATCGCGATCGCGTTTGTTACAAGAAGTGCATTCTGAACAACCAACGAATTACACACACGCACACACGCACGCGCGCACGCGCGCACCTTTTCCTCTTGCTGCGCACGTCAGTTGTCGCCGTTCAGCTTGGTCTCGATGATCGTCCACCCTTCGGGGTTCGCGACGCACGAATAGTGCACATTCTTGGACTTCACGATCCAAACGCGCGTGCCGTTGCTTTGTTCTGGCAGTTGCCAGATTGGGGATGGCGATGGTTCCAAAGCCCCGTTGACGTTTCCGTTGCACTGCGGACCGTTGCCACCGTCGTCGTGGGCCGCCTCGTTCGCCGACCCGCCTTGCACTCCAGAAGTGGTGGACATTGCGAGCGTCGACTGCGACGACTGCGACGACGTCACGTGGCTCGTAAGCGACGTCTGAATCGTCGCGCTCGTCTTTTGTTTCTTTGCGTCCGACTTTGTCTCCGGCTTTTCGAGCGCACCGGCGGCGGCACCGGCGGCGGCACCGGCGGCGGCGGCGGTGGCGGCGGCGGCCTTTCGGCTTCCGCTCGATCGCGCCTTTGCGGGCGTAACGTAGGCCACCCACGTTCCGTCGGTGTCCGGGTGGTCGTGCGCCAACTCCACCACGCGGTAGTGCACGTTCTCGTTGCGTGGGTTGAACTTGGACGGCAACCCGCTGTTCGTGATGGCGTAGAGGCGCGCCATGATCCGCTCATCAAGCTGGATCATCTTGCTGCACTCGATCTGGGGCATCTTTTGGGTGAACGCGTCGTACTTTGTTTGCTCCGTCGCATCGTCCCGCGTAACCTCCACCTCGATGCTGCCGATCAACGAGACGTCGTGCTCGCCGTCCCCCGGCCACTTGGTCTTCCGGATGCTCAATTGGGCGAGCACGCGGGTCATGTTCGTCTCAAAAAACTTATCGAGCCAGCCGGTCTTCTGGATGCGCGGGTTTTTCGCAGTGTACTGCATGATGGTGATGGGGAAGGGTTTGTAATCCTCGTCGACGCGGTGGTGGACGAGGTCCAAGCCGTCGACCATGCTGTACTGGTTCTTTGTGCAGCTCCTGAAACTGTACGTCTTGTGGAGCGCGGCGGGTGAAACGTGCGCCTCAACTAACTCCTCGTCCTCCTCGATCGCAGGCGCAGTGTCCATCTGCTTTCGTGCCGACTCGGCGTCCGCCGCCATGTCGATGCTCGCGAACGCTGGCTGGGTGCGCACCTCTTGCGTTCGCTGCACGCTGCATTCGTCTTCGTCGTCAAAGTCGTCGTCGGCGGTTCGCCCCGGCTTCAGTCCAAACGCGGCGGCGGCGTTTCGTTTCGGCGCCTCCTTCAATGGAACCGCCGGCTTCGGCGTCGCCGGCGTTGGAGTTGGCGACGCCAACGCCGGCGTTGGCGCTGGTGCCGGCGGCGGCGGCGCCTTGCTGCCCAAGGAGGCGGTCGCAGAAGGGGGAGACGACGAAAGCACGAGCTCGGTGTGCGTGTTCTGATTCGGTGGCGGCACCTCGTCGTCGTCCGAATCGTTTTGCGCCTCCTCGTCCGACCCTTGCTCCTCGGCCATGCCAATCGTCACGAGTACGGGGTCCACCTCGTGCCCTTGCCGCTTCTCCTCCTCCTCGTTCTCGGAATCCGAGTTCGCGCTCGTCCTGGGCATGTGTGGCTCCACCTAGTCCGAACGCGCGCTCTGCACGAATGCGATTTTTTAGCGCGCACCCGCGCTCTTTCAAGGTGCGCGTGTTTATTGATACTCTTCTTCAGTCACAAGTGCAAAGTTTACACCGTCCCTCGTGTCACTCCCACAACCTCCTCCCACCACCCCACAAACCGCGCACAGTGTGCCGCTCGGGGCGGCTTAGGGCGTCTAAAAGCGGCTTAGGGTGGGGGGTAGGCCCCATCAGCACCAAACTGCCCCGCCTCCGCGTCCTCCTCCTCGCCGTCGTTCGCGGCGGAGCCTTCAAACTTGGACGGCAACTCCGAGGGCATTCCGAGCTCCTCCGCAGTCTCGTCGAGCTCGGTCACGTCGCTCATGTCGATGCTCACCGCCGTGTCGCCCGAGCGGTTTTTAATGACGATGCAGCTCTCGAGCGTGAGCTTCATGCCCCAGCCGTGGTTGCCCGCGTAAATGCCGCGCACGACTTTGAACACGGGCACGACTGCCGCCTTCTTCGTCAGGTCGTGGATGGTTCCCGCGACGCGCTTGGTGATCGTCTTCTCGTCGTCGAGCATGTTGCAGGTCTGGATGTGCGGCATCGGCAGCGGCTTCCCATCAAACCCAGCGGCCTCGTGTGGCACGGTCACCTTGATGCGCGCCGGGTACCCCTTGCCCAAATCCGCGCTCTTCACGGACGAGTTGAACTTCTCCAAGAAGCTGTCCTTGGTCATGCTCTTCTTCGTCTTCTCCTTCACCGCCGGAAACATCTCGTCGCGCATCTCGAAAAGTCCGGTCTTGAGCTTCTCCTCGAAGGCGGCGTACTCGGTGAACTGGTCGGCAGTGAGGTCCACGTGGACATTCCACGCATTGTTGCTGTTGTCGCCGCCGCCGCCGCCGCCGCCGCCGCCCTTGCCCTTAAACGGGCCGACGTCGAAGGGGATCCGGGTGAACGTCGGCAGTTTGCAACAGCCGAGGATGATGCGCTCCTCGTCGAGGCTGATCTTCACAAATTTGTCGCCCGAGCGCCCCTCCTCGACCTTGCCGAATGACAGCGCCTTCGCGTTGATGTCGTCGATCATCGTGACCAGCGAGGCGGCCTTCCGCACCACGGGCGCCGCAGCGGCCTTGGGCGACTGCGTCTTCGCGATCGTCTTCGTCGCGCCCTTCACATCGCCGCTCCACTGCTTCGACATTGCGCTCTTCGTCCGCGCGGCCCACTTTTTGTTTGCTCTCCTTGGTACACAACCACCAAGTTTGGCGCGAATTGCCAGAATCGCCCAACGGCACACTGTGCGCACAAAGCGAGTGGCGTCTGCGCGTTTGTCGCAAAAAAAATAAACGATTTGAAACCACACGATTTGAAATCGTGCAAACGATTTGGGGGTGTTACTTTGCTCCGACCTACGGAACACGGCGGCCGCCGCGCAAACCGATCTCCTGAAATCACAAAGAATGCAATTAGTAAACTATGAGATTTGGCCGAGATCGGTTTGCGCGGCGGCCGTCGTGTTCCGTAGGTCGGAGCAAAGTAACACCCCCAAATCGTTTACACGATTTCAAATCGTGAGGTTTCAAATCGTGAGGTTTTTTATGGCCGTCGCAAACTTTGGACTTGTGCGCCAAAGGAGGCAAACCGAGCCGTAACTGTGCCGGAACCTCATGTCCGGCAGCAGTGGGGAACGCGCGCTTGCCGATCGCAACTTCGTCTCGCGCTTGGGTGGCAATCGCGCCGGTCGAGTGCTCCAAGCGCACCTCGCGTGTATTGCATTGCGGGAAGAGGGCCAGGCGCGCGACTCGAGCATTCAGGAAGCCGTTCTGAATGAACGGGTGCTGATCACCGCGATCGCGCAGAGTCTGGCATTGGGACGCCCGATGCCGTGCGGTCTTCCAACCCCGCTGCCGAAATTCGTCGTTGTCTGCAATCTCTCGGGCGAGCGCCTCGTGCTCTACAGCAACAGCCGTTCCATCGTGCGCAAATTGTGCTCCCGCTCGTCCGTCATCACGCCGCGCGAAGTGGCCCACCACGTGGCCCTGTTCGAGAACTTCCCGTTTGCGGAGCCCTTCAACGACGAGCACCACTTCGTGCTGCTCTCCTTCTCGTTGCCCTGGCAGGCCGGCGTTGGCTCCACCTTTTGGACGATGTCGATGTGCACTCACTCCAAAACTACCAAGCGATTGTGGGATCGTCAGATGACCTTCACGAGCCACACGACGGCGCCGTTCAAGGGAAAGCCGATTTTGGACCCAGGCGATTCCGGCGTCGCGCTGAAAGACGGCCGCGTCATGCCGTTGGTGACGCCGCGGCAGCTCGACGACCTCAAGGAGTCCTTTTGGTGTAGCTGCGTAGACTTTGACGGCGACGGCGGCGACGACGACGACGACGACGACAAAAAAGACGAGCGCGTGGAGGAGCGCAAGGCGTCGGCCGCGCCGGCCGCGCCGGCCGCGGTGAAGCAGCTCAAGTCGGTCATACAGACGCTGAAGATTGCGCACGACACCGACCGAGCGGAGATCAAAGAGCTGCGCGCGCAGAAGGCGGCGTTCGAGGCGCGACTCAAGGCGCTGGCGGACGAGCGCGACGCGCAGGTAAGAAAGGACCAAAAAGAGTTTGCCCAAACCATCGAGGAACGAGAAGCCGTCTTCAAGACCGCCGAGGGGAAGTTTGAGGAACTAAAGACGCTGTATTCGGCCGACCAACTCGCCCTGCGCGAGGAGCTCAAGTCCTGGGAAACGAAGGCAAAGCAGAGCGCGACCGACTACGCGCAGCTTTCAAGGGAGAAGAAGACGCTGGCGGCGAGGTTCGAGGAAGCGAAGCGCCAGGCGAACAGCAAGGACAAGCTGGCGAATGCGGCGACGTCCAAGTACAAACTGATCACGAAGCAGGGCGAGGACGCGCTCCTGGCAGCGAAGGCGGAGCTCGAAACGATCCGATCGACGCTCGCGCGCGAGCATCAGAGGGCCACCAACGAGCAGGCGGAGAAGCACGCCAAGGAGATGGAGCGGCTGAAAACGGCACTCAGCGGGAAAACGCGGATCATCAATCAGTTGAGCGAGGTGAGCGAGCGGCGCGAGGAAGAAATTCACTCACTTCAAGCCGTCGACTCGCTCAAGGCCGTCGCGATCGCGGAGCTCGAGGTCGAAGTCGCGACGCTGAAAACGAAGCTGGAAAAGCTGGCGCAGCGCGAGCGCGAGCGCTCGCGCGAGCGCGCGACGCCGCGCTCCAAGAACGCCGCCACCAGTACCACGAATTCGTCCACCAATACGCACAGCTGCCAGTCGACGCAGACGGTGCCACTCCCGCGACCCCCCGCAACGCCGCCGCAGCCGAAGCCGAAGCGAGACGTCTTCGCGGATGCGAACGCCACTCACGCTACGACGACGGCCGAGACATGCGATGCGAACGCGCCAGTAGCACAACCAACCGACAACTTTCAAAACTGGAATCGTCTGCGTTCGGAGACGCTCGTTCACAACGCGATGGCGACGATGCAGTCGCTCGTGTCGCACGTCTTCGTGCTCGAGAACCAGATATCGGCGATGAGTCACTGTCACAATGTGCAGTTCCAGTACCTCCTCCACCCACAACACCAGCTCGTGCACCCAAACCTGCAAGCTAGCACTCGATCGCACCAAAAAACGACGACGACCCAGCAGCAGTTTCCGCAGCAGGGAGTCGTGTACGGGAACTCGGCGCTGCATCGCGGGTAGACAAAATGGGCGCGTGTTTTTAATTGAAACTTTGGTCTCGTGAACGAAAAAAAGCGAGCGACGGCGGCGTGACAGAATGGTGCCCGACGCGGCCGCTTCCGAATTGGCAATCGCAAAACGGTGCAGCGGAGGGCCAAGCTTCGATGGTGCTGACGGAGAGGCGCGTGCTCGTGCGTGCGCACTTTTTGGAATGCCGGCTGCGCATCGCCAAATCGTACAGAAGAAGAGCCACCGCTCGCCCTGTGAGTTTCGTCCGCTGACCAACGCCACGATTTGCGACGCGGTTCGGGAGGCCCTGGATGCGGGCGGCCCGGAGCACGCGCACCCAGTCTACGGTCCCATCGCCGACTGGGACGTGTCGAGGGTGACGGACATGCGCGGCAGGTTTATGGCCGCCAAGGCCTTCAACGGCGACCTGAGCCGCTGGGACGTGCGCAATGTCGAGGACATGCGTGCCATGTTTTGGGGCGCCACGGCCTTCAACGCCGACCTGAGCGGCTGGAACGTGCGCAACGTCACGACCATGGACGGCATGTTTCACGGCGCCGCGGCCTTCAACGCCGACCTGAGCCGCTGGGACGTGCGCAACGTCACGAACATGCACAGCATGTTTAGCGGCGCCGCAGCCTTCAACAGCGACCTGAGCGGCTGGAACGTGAGCAACGTCACGCACATGGGCGACATGTTTTGGAACGCCACGGCCTTCAACGGCGACCTGAGCGATTGGGACGTGCGCAACGTCACGACCATGGACGGCACGTTTCACGGCGCCGCGGCCTTCAACGCCGACCTGAGCCGCTGGGACGTGCGCAACGTCACGGGCATGAGCTTTATGTTTAGCAACGCCACGGCCTTCAACAGCGACCTGAGCGGCTGGCACGTTTGCTCCGTCACGGCCATGCGCGGCATGTTTTGCCGCACCAAGGCCTTCAACTGCGACCTCTCAGGGTGGGACGTCTCCAACCTGAAGGGTGCGTTTGCATCTAGAAGAATGTTTCGTACCGCCTTTGCCTTTGGCGAGGCGCTGCCACCGAAGCTGATGGAGCGGCTTCGGGCAGACGACCCCAAGTTTTTTAGCCGCAACGGGCGGTGGCTGTGGCGGCTGGCGCGGCGCCTCGTGCGCCCGCACGCCCGCACACGCACCATCACCTACTACTGGATGCACCTCGCCGCACGCCCCGACGCCGCGGGCAACGCGCCGCGCGGCGCGGTTGAAGCCTTTCGGGACGACTTCTGCCTCGACAAATCACGACTGGCAAGAAGGTCCAAACGGTTCGAACTTCGCACACCGACTGCCAAAACGCACTCCAGCACCACCCGCCCTTGAACTCGCAGATGAGCAGCAATGCGAAGCAGTTCTCCGAGCTGGCAAAGTCGGAACGCGAGCTCGAGGCCCATTATAACGCGCTCGTGGTTCAGAGCCACTGCGCGCCCGTCGCGCCCGTCACGATCGAGCCGTACCCACACGACCTGAGTCCAGGGTACGTGCCTACGTCGCCGTCTTATTCGCCGACGTCGCCCGAGTACCATGTTCGCCCCACAAACTCTTGAATTGTGTCAGTAGTAGAAAGTGGTGCGGTTTGGCAGAGTTTCCGCCCGGGGTCGGTTCTGGGAAAACATCTGGCAACTCACGCGCTCGTTCGCGCGGTCGTAAAATTTGAAATGGACTTTTAAGAGCCGCGCTAGAAACTTTGCACTTGTGCTCAAAAAGGGTCAAAGAGCGAGTGGCGCAATATCGTCAAGCGCCGAACGCGATGGGCAAATCGGAGAAGTCGAGGTCGCAGCAAGACCGCGCGGGCATCGTCTTTCCGGTCGCTCGGATCATGAAACGCATGCGCGCCACCAAGGCGACCAAGAAGATCTCGCCTACTTCCGCCGTCTTCGTGGCCGGCGTCGTCGAAACGCTGATCACCCGAGTTTTGCGCGACGCCGCCGAGAATGCGGCGCAGCGCGTGCACGGGAAGACGGCTGGGACGGACGACGAGACGAAGACGTTACCGCAGCGAATGAACCTGGTCGACGTCGTGGCGGCGATTCGGCAAGACCCGGACGTCGCGCGGACGTTTGCCGACTTTTCCTTCTCGTCGGGCAACGACGTGCCGAAGGCGCGCAATCACATCTTTCCGGCCGACAAGCTGAAGGAGAACCGCGCGCGCGACCGCAAGAACAAGGAGAATCGCATTCTCGCGCGCGACAAGAAGCGCGACGAGAAAAACGCGAAGAAGGCGGCGGCGGCGGCGGCGGCGGCGGAAAAGTAAGGGCGACGCAAGCGACGACAAAACGAAGCGAGAAACACTAACCCGTTCCCACAAACCGTAAACAGGGCTCGTGTCTCGTGTTGTCGTTCAACATCGGCAGTTCAGACACGCAGCAACGATTCGGTGTCTGGCGAGAGTTCGCGCGCGTTTTTTT
>CERI01284267.1_pt1 | contig 15321 bp, 13 predicted proteins | sample 350261 | NCBI WGS metagenome assembly CERI01 (sample SAMEA2620979, study PRJEB7988) | marine metagenome | isolation source: saline water (ENVO:00002010), including
AAGCCAACAATAGAAATAGAACCAATCGCAGAAGTCAAGCCAACAGGGGTCCAGGGAGACGATGCTTCTGGACTTGAGGACATCGTAAGCGGGATGGAGCAGATTAGAGAAACGTTTTCTTCAATGAACGGGAATACTGGCTCTGATAAAAAAATCGTAAGCGTTAGAGAAGAGGATTTAAATGGTAAAAACTGAAATGGTTTTAATGTAACAAGATTGTATTATATATGACAGATAACTCTGGAAGTTATTCAGTTACCTTAGCTAAGAGCAGAAGGTTTATCTTGGAAGCTCTCAGTAGGAGAGGATTTGATGTTTCATCTTATGCTGGCTTCTCTGTGAATGCAATTCATAAGATGTGGCGCTCAGGAGAATTGGATATGACCCTGGTAAAACCAGAAAGTGGTGAAAAGGTTATAGTAAGGTATCACGACTCGAAGTCATTACGTGCTAACAATGTAGCTGACTACGTCGAAGATTATTTCACGTATGAAACCTTTCTTGGGAAAGGAGATGGGCTGATCATTATTTCTAAAGACATGCCGAATGAGTCGGTCAAGAAAGCTATTAGAGTGGCTTGGCATCAGTCGCACGCATTTGTTACTGCCATTCCAATTGACCTCTTACAATTCTCAGTTCTGGATCATACCCTTGTGCCACCGCATTCGGTTTTAACAGAGGAAGATGCAGCTAAAGTCAAGGAGAAATTTAACATTACGAGAGATGCCCAACTTCCGACTATAAGCAGATTTGATAGTGTAGCTCAGCTAATTGGTCTGCGTCCTGGACAACTGTGTAAGATAGACCGGCCCAGTAAGACGGCGGTAAAGACGGAGTTCTACAGAATATGTTCTGCATAGTCTGTAATGGTGTTAGCGAAAGAGTTGAGTGATATGAACGGCATTGCGAGTAAAAAAGTAATAGACTGTTTAAGGGATTTGTATCATGCATATCCGGAGGCAAGGGCGTACAATAAGAATACTGGCCGACGTAATAAGCTGGTTGAAGCTAGACATTGTTTTAAGACTTCATCCATGGAATTGTCTGCTGTTCACGAGAAGGTTCGAGCTGAATTAGCTCTTAATCAAAAAAACGTACGAGAATTGCTACTGAGATGTGAGATTCTCAGAAAGAAAAACAGTCAAGCCTTAGTTCGTTTGCAGAGCAAGACCAATGCTGCAGCGGGGGCGATTGGTATGTATGATGATGTGACGTTTATGTATAACTCTAGAGTTTTACAGATAGTCATGGTAGCATTTGGTGGTGCAGGAATGGCATATTCTATATATGATAGCGAGTAGTCTAATTTTCTCATTCATATCTATACGGGATGTCATTAGCGCAAGGTACCGACTTTGGAGATGGGACTACTGATCATCCATTACTTGCAGACCTAAAAAAAGAGGCTGGTAAATGCAATGCTTTGTGGCGACAGATTCAGACTGAGGCTATCGAGTCAGGACAAAGGAGAAGTAAGATTAGTAATCTTCTCGGGAAGTGGGTTAATACTGGGGCGGTTATGCTTGGAGGGGGAGTAGGACCGATAATGTATGTCAATGACTACGGCTATTCAACTGCAATTGCAATGCCCGATCAGCCACGTTCTGCTCGCTGTCCTACAGACATAGAAACCTATAACGACACGCAGGAACCATATATTTTGTCGGCGGTTGAAGATAGAACTAACTTGCTCAGGAACTCGATGACGCCTTGCAGGGTTGCTGGGAAAAACGTAATAAACTCTGACACTGGCGAGGTGGCGTGGGTTGGGATAAAGGGGTCCAAGCATATTTACTCTAAAAGCGTATGGTTAGAGAAAAGTTCGCAGTGTGCTATTTCTCCAATTAATGTTACGCAATTGGAGTGGGATGCACTTCAGACCGGACCACCTATGACTAAGGTTTCTCCTTGCCTAAAAATGGATATCGACCCGAAGCTATTGGATAAATACAATAAAGCTCAGGCTAGGTTGGAAGTCTTAATTAAGAAATGTAAGAAGTACCTTCAATCATTGGAAGTTAAAGATGCAGTGTTAAATTCAGCTACGGCGCTGATAGCTAATGAAAGCAACCGCAGAGCAGCTGAACAGGCGGGGATGGTGGGCCAAATTGAAGATTACAATGTGAAAAAAACTTCATTAAACGGCGAGCTGCAAACCAGCAGTCTTTCTTTAGTCAGCAACCACATGCGAATGTTGGTATGGTTATTTATATCCCTTGCAACAATTGGACTAGCTATCGCTGCATTGGTAGCTGGACCTAGTCGCATAGGCGATTTTGTTCTGGTCACTTTGTGTTTAGTCGTAGTTTACTGGTTATCGGTTTTGCTGTATCGCTATAGACATGGTTATTGATAAAAATAGTTCATATATATAAATGGTTGCGCATAGCAGGTTAAACATTGCTAATGCGCCGAGTTGGTATCCGAGAACTACTGAAGTTTTTAACTATATAAACCAGATAGAAGAAGAGCTTGATGCTTTAAGTGATCTGCAAGATGGGCTGCAAGCGGCGGAGGACAATGAACAAGCGCTGAAAATTCAAGGGAAGATAGGAGAGTCTTTTGAAGAGGCTGACTCGTTGATTAATAAATGTCAGATAGAGGAAGAGAAACTAGCTTCTTCTGGCGCTGAGCTTCGTAAGACTTCTAAGTCGTTTTCTCTATCATTGGATGCTCTACAAAAAAGGTTGAATGAGGCCAAGGACAAAGAGTTCGGTTCGCTGGCAAGGCAATCCACTGCGAATGAGCTATCAGACAGTCAGCTTAAAGTTAACTCGGAGTTTTTGCAAGTGGTTGTCTTCTTCAGCATTCTCATAGTAGTTGCGTTGCTATGCGCCAGGTCAGTAGCTACTAAGGACAGCCGACAGTACGAAATGGGCCTTATTGCGCTTATTCTCGCATTGCTGGCTTACTATATAATAACAAAGTTTCTTAGCCCACAACCATTCTTTTAAAGCTCATATAGAACGCGAACATAATTGTCTAGTACTACTATAATGGCCATTGGGGGATCATCGATAGGTGTCACACAGGGTTCGCATCGGCTGGCTGACTTGGCTCATTTGTCCAGTCGGCAATCAGGTGGCAGTCTGGTTCAAGGGCAAAAGAAGATTCGCAGCTGGAGTGATAAAAAAAACTCCGACATGGGCGCGGTTGCGCCGTTGCAATATTATAGGGTTCCCGGTGATCCTGATCGTTCTCTACACGCAAGGAAAGGATCATGGCTCCGGTTATTGGGTAGTGGGCTATCTGATGGTACGCTAAATAATCCGCTAGGGAGTGAGAGTTCAGGGGCAGGCGTACTCGGGGGTGACTTCTCGTTAATTAGTGGGGTAGGGGTAGAAAGACATGAGAGATCTCTTTTCTCATGGCCCGAACAAACTTTGTATGACCCATCTCGTACTCTAGCCATTACCAATGAAGAGAAAGCGCAGTCGTATATGAAAGCTAACCCCGGGTCAGACGGTATAGAAGGGTTTTCTAATTTGGATAGCGGGTCCAATCCTGCATTTAACTACGATGGGAAGTTAGGCAGCCTTCAGGATGCCTATATGGGAAAAGTAGACCATACTCTTAACGAAACCGAACCTGCTTTGCGCGATGAATATAATAAGGCATATAGTGCGCTGAAAGAACACCAAGAAGAGTATGTCAAGAAATCATTGTCAAGCCGTGACTATAGAAACAAGATTGTGAGTGCTGATGGGACTCTTGGTTATGTGACTAAGATGGGAGGTTTTAGAGGAATTGACGGGTATGAGGGTGATGGCGCGTATAGACGAGGATGTCCTGTTATAGCTGGAGCACCTATAAACGTGGAAATGAGTCAGTTGCATTCCTATGGTTCAGACGAAAATCCACTTGGAAAGGGCGGTTCATGCCCGCCTAGTGGTTCCAATGTTCAAATCATGGGTGCCACTGACCCGGAGCTTAACGTTGGTAAGTGGGCCGAGAAATGTTTCGATCCTAATGATATTAATGCAACGTTCCCCGCTCAGGATGACTTAACTGGTGAGGGATATGCAGATGTCGCTAATAACTGTTGGACACGAGCAGCTGATTTGGGCTCCGCCGCATATTCGGTCAGTAAGACACAGTCTGGCTCTGACTCAGGCGAGTGGATGTGTAGAATAGGGAAGAACGGGGCTTCATGGGACGAACTAACAGCTAATAATACACCGTCCACTATAGAGCGGATTCAGGAAATAGAGACAGTTAGCAATGTAAATCAACCTGTCTTGAAAGTTACAAGCGATGGGGTTATAAAACTGTTTGAGGGTGAGACCGATTCGAGTTTCCCGCTCAAAAAGGTTAGCTTATTAGAGCCATACCCCGATTGTGATGTTAATTATGGGGCTCCTATATCTTTGGAATCAGCAACATTAGGGGGGGCCTGCAACGGCAAAGGACCTGAGAGCCTTAATCCTGCTTTTACCTTGGCTAAACAGACTATAGATTATGCCGCCAACATATCTGGGTTGTTTGCAACAGATGTGGAGGATGAGAGTCCCCAAGAGGAAGTTGTTGTCGAGCAAATATCTGAGTTTGAACCAGTATTGGCGGACCCCACGGCACTCCCAGTATTGGACGACCCATCCGAATCACCCCAGGCCCCAACCCTTTGCACGGGAAGCCATCCAATTGAGATTGACGGAATAGGAGGGAAAAAAGCTTGCTGCAGCGAGCTACGCTCCTCTGCTAACCCAACCAATATAGGGCAGTGTGTTGCTGGTTGGGGTGATCCTGGTGTAGTATGTAATCCTTATTTAGATGAGTCGGCAATGTATCCCTGGAACATGATGGGAGGTGGTGAGATACCCAAATGCGGCGTTGCTTCAGCCCCTTCTCTTTGCACGGGAAGCCACCCCATTGAGATAGATGGAGTCGGTGGCAAGAAAGTGTGCTGCAGCAAACTACGGTCTGACGATGGCATATCGAATCTTGGGCAGTGTGTAGCTGGTTGGGGTGATCCTGGTGTAGCCTGCAATCCTCACGATGACCCCCTTACTTATCCCGGAAATATGTTCTTCGGCGCTAAGATGACCAAATGCACTTTTGACGCTTAATGTCTATAGTATTTAGCTATGTTATAACTCTTATCTGTATATATATATATTCGTAATCAGTATGGGCGGAAAAGATGGTCATGAAACAGTAGCCGTTGACAAATGTATAGCGGAGAACGGAAATTGGACTGACATAACAAAGGCAAAACTGGGTTTAGATGCAGGGTCGCCTTTGTACTATTCCAATTTCAGGCCAGGCACAAGTGTGGATGCTCTCCCAGGTTGCGAAGGATGTGAGAGAGTTATTGGGCATGGAGTCTCATATGAGGCGAAGTATAGGTGTGGCGGATCAAATAAAGTCAAGATCGCTACGGACATTAATAATGGTGGTGCGAAATTTACGTGTAATCAAGAAAACAATAGGTGCACCAGTGGTGAGTTAAGAGTGTATGATGACGGAAGAATTGGGTTTGCCAGAAAAGTAAAAGGCAGTGACGAATTACAGGAAACACTCACAGCAAAGCCATATAAGAATGGTCTTGAGTCCTCACAACATAGCAGTAAAGAGTCAAATTACCCAGGTGAGGGAGGTAAAGGGACGCATGTTTATGATAACGGGAAAGAGTACACGTCGTTCAAGATAGGAGACAAACTAGAAATAGATGAGTTTATAGGGTCGCCCAATGGTAGTTTCTTTATAAAACTACAGAGGAATGACGCAGGTATAGTCGCATTAGTAGGTGGGAGGATGGAGTCTTCTTGTAAGACTACAAGTGATGGAAAACAAACCTATTTTGCCGATAAGCCAGGATGTGTAGCTCCATATAAAATGGCTGCGGGTAGCGTGAAAACGGACAAGAGTAATCAACTTGCATATGTTTCCACGTTTGACCAGCTCCGCTGGTTCGACGCAAACCCAGTCGATCTGTCTGATGCATATTATTCAGCTGGACATTACACTATGTCAAAGGACGCGCGTAAGAAGGGAGAGTTCGATAACATTAGCGCGGATGAGTGTAGGACAAAGTGCAATGATCTGGAAGATTGCCACGGTTATGTTTATAGCGAAACTCCACGAACCTGTAATCTTTATGATGAAGCTAATATGTTTCCTAATAACTTAGAAAGGCTTGGACCAGTGGCTGATGCCAACATGTATGTGAGGTTGAAAAAAATTAGTAACTCGGGTACAAATTGCTCGACGAATCTGGTGGGCATCTCACAGGATATGATAAGAGGGCTCAGAGAAGGGACAGGGATGAACGAGAACAGTAAGTGTAGGATTTCTGAGTTCACAGATACAGAGCAGTTAGCTCTAGACAAGGCAACGGCGAATATGGACAGACATGCTGATGTTATGGCTGAACAAGCTGTGAATATTGTGAGGGATAATGAGAGTCTAGAAAAAGCTACTTATGGAACAGTAAGCAAACAACATGATGCCGAGCTAGACATGGCCCAGCTACAAAGGCGCAGGCGCGAGAGCGATAGGAACCATGCAACTGTCCTTGGCATGAATGAGTCAGCCGCATTAGATATGCTAAGTAGTAATTACCAAACCTTAATGTTAGCTACTGTGGGTATAGGCGTTGCTGCAGCTTGCATGCATTTTGCAAGACAACTATAAACGCTATATATTTTCTCGTAACAAGGTATACACATTATGACGAACGACGTTACCAAAGCTCAAGCTGCAATGAAATCCGTACTTAAAGGGTTAGAAGTATTGAAAGAGGATGATCAACGTCTGACTGGACTTCTTAGTCAACTCAGCGTCCAAGATAAAAACGAAAACAAACAAGCCAACCTCATTAAGCAACTTAGCAAGAACGCTGAACTTCAGAGGGCATTGGTAGCTACGATTCCATTAAAAATGACCTATGCAGCAGATAGAGTTGCTACAAGTCGTGGTGCTCTTGTGAACCAGGCAACTGTCTATGGAGTAATGGAACAACAGTTAGAGCAAGCTAAAATAGGTTTAGGTAAGGTGGCGGGAACACAGGAAAATAAAATGAGAATGGTGGAAGTCAATACTTACTACTCGGATAAGTACAGGGCACAAACTGGTCTTATTAAGCTAATAATAATAGTTAGCGTAGCGTTTCTACTAGTAGTCATCTTGATGAAGAAGAATTTAATTCCAAACCAGGTAGCGGTGGTGCTGTTAATTGGCGTAATACTGATAGGTGGGATTTTAGTAACTATGACATATTTGAACATTTCTTCTAGGGATAACATGGTGTTCGACGAGTTTAATTGGAATGCCGACCCTCCATCTTACGACAGTGGTGATGCGCCTGCGCAGGGTCAGGAAGGAGCAGGCTTCCCATGTATAGACTCGTCTTGTTGTGTAGAGGGCACTAAGTTCGTGAAAGGCACCTCTAGTACAGACCTTAATAAATGTATTGCTGAGGTTTAAGAGTAATAGTAGATTTTGGAAACATTGTTTTATTCTATTAGCTATGTATGAGTGGGGCCTTTCTTGCAAACCAAGTCAATCAATTGATGGAGAAGGTCAATGCGGATGTCGAATGTGATGCTGAATGCCAGAATGGACGCAACGTGACTATGTTATACGATGCATGGAAACAGGCAGAGCGTGAGTATAATGAAGGTCAGGCTCGGGTAGATGAGAAAGAGCGTATATATCTTAATAAGGAGGTAGGTACTGAGGAGGCCAGCAAACGTTTAGTCGCTAAATTCAAGGCTCAAATAAGACTAGAGATTGAGAAAGACGTGGATGAGATTAGAAAGACGAATAAGCATAACGCTGAGAATCTAGAGGCACTACGGCTAGTTGGGCGCATAAGAAAGGCTCTAGAGCGGCTAAATGGAACGTTAGAGATAGAGCGGAAAGAATTGAGTAAAGCACAACGGTCCACATACGCTAACGTTCAAACTAATGACCAACGGGTGGTTTACACGGAGAAAGCATTAGCTAACGTGAGCATGTATTACTACGTATTGCTAGTTGGTTATTTTTTACTATTCTTTGGTTACCTGTGGAAGGGACCATTCATCAATCAAGAGGCTTACACCAAGTGGGAGGGTTGGGTTCTTCCATTGGCTTTTTTTTTAATCGGGTGTTTCTCGAGTAATGTAGTTAGCCTCTTAATGGAAATCTACAACTATATACATTGGTGGGTAGTTAATAAAGGTCCGAGCGATGTATATTTAGATCTTAGGTCGTAAAATTGAGCAACTAATGTAACTAACATCTGTTAAATAAGTTATGCTTGCGCATTTGTCAGAAGTGTATGGACATGGTGCTTTCAGGGGCCCTCAGAAGACTATCATTTCCGGACTATTGGCAGGCGTGAGTTCTGTGGTTATTATGCCAACTGGTGCGGGCAAATCATTACTCTACCAGTTCCCTGCTACATATGGCGGTAAAACGAGCGTAGTCATTTCGCCTCTAATATCGCTTATGAATGATCAAGCTCATAAACTTAGAGCTCGTGGGATAAGAGCAGTTTGCCTTAACAGCAAGACAACTGTTGCTGACAAGTTGAATATTGTTTCAGCACAAGTGATTTATACTACTCCAGAAAATATCACATCGCCTTCGTGCGTCTTGTGGAAATCAGGCGTTGATATTGGCTTGTTCGCAATTGATGAGGCGCATTGCATCTCGCAGTGGAGCCATGATTTTAGGCCTGCCTATGCTGCTCTATCATTACTTATGGAATATCGTTCGTCAATTCCGATTCTCGCGGTAACTGCTACTGCAACCCCTTCAGTGTTGGAGGAGTTGATAGAGATTTTACAGCTAAAAAACTGCAAGGTGTATCAAGGTGGAACTCACCGTGATAACTTACGAATAAGAGTTTGTCCTAAGTCTGAGTTCTCAGGCTGTATGTTCAATGGACAGGCAATAGTGTATGTACAGACGCGCAAAGTTTGCGAGAACGTTTGTGCATCGTTGCAGTCGAAAGGCATATTGACAACATTATATCACGGAGGCTTGTCCAAGAAAACGCGTTCAGTTGCACATAATGAATTTACGCAAGGGCTAGTGCAAGTAGTGGTAGCTACAATATCTTTTGGTATGGGGATTGACAAAGCTGATATTCGTCAAGTCATAAACTATGGTGTGCCGACTGATATAGAAACTTATTATCAAGAGATAGGGAGAGCGGGACGGGATGGTAAAGAGAGTTCAGCTATTACTTACTACGACAATAGCGACTTTGCGACGGCGCGCAATTTAATAAACACATGTCCCTCCCCGGAACAAAGGGCTATCAAGCATAAATCACTGAAGGCACTTCGTTTGTACTTATCAGAGAGGTCGGCGTGCCGTCAAACTATGCTCGATAATTACTTCAAAACTGGTGAATTGGCAGTATCTACCGCACGTAAGACTAGTGGTTGTGGAATGTGTGACAATTGCACGCGTATTTCGAGTGATAAAGGTCGCAATGTTGGGGATCAAATGAGGGCTATTCTTGAAGTGACTCTGAACCAACATCGTAAAAAAGGATTTGGATTAGGTGTGTCGAAAACTGTTAAGTTATTGAAAAATCATAAAGCATTTATCAATTTCTCTAATAAGTCGTTGAAGGCATGCGTGGAGGAGGCAATTACAATGGACGTGGTTACCCAACAAGAGGTCAGAACGAAGGGTGGTAGGATAGTCATGGTGCTTGCTCAAGGAAGTGTTACGCCTGAGGACACGTCTGTGTCTGATGTGCTAGAGGGTAGAAATACTGTACGTACGAGAGTAAGGAAAGAGTTACTGGCTTTTAGGTTCAAGCGATCGACCTATGCAGGGTTACCGGAAGAGATAATAATAAGCGACGAAGTAATCCGCAAACTATGCTCTGCGACATGTGCTTCTGCTGATTTGGCTCTAGTAAAGTCCTCTTATAGGGCAACCGTAAAGCACATCTTGAACAGTGCGTATAAGGAGCATCGTCAAGAGAGGATGAAGAAGGTAATGGAGCACTATAGGGTTGATGGAAAGCTCCCTGGCGAAAATAGTAGCGAAATTGCTCACGAAATTCTTACAATTCTCGAAAGTGATGACACTCTGGCGTTTTACCCGGACTACTTCGGCATATCAGAACGTTTAGAACGCGAAGTTAGTAATCTTCTAACAGACAACCTCGGTGCAAGCGATGCCTTTCTGGCAAAAAAATGCGGCAAGGGTATTGAGCCATATCAGATTCGTGCAATCAGGCTGATGCAGTGACCTATCCAGACAGTCTAATCGATCGAGACCTACTCTACATCTAGTTGGCATTTATGTTGTTCTTCTGATTCTTTTACGATCTCAAGACCGACCCAATGCAGGTTACCTTTTCTGATTGGTTTGCCATAGACCACTTCTAGATATTCAAGGATTTCTCCGATTTTGGGAGCCTCTTTGCCAGGTGCCAAGCCTAGATCGCTGCACCACGACTTATAGGCGTCTTTTACGTCTGTCCTGTTTAGTCTAGAACTTGGATCATCTGACGGACCTATAGTTTCCCTAGCAAACTTTGCTATCTTATCTTGGTCGTCCCTGTACAGGTTGCTAGCCGACATGACCGCATCGCAGTCTTTTACGTCACCTTCGGTTTGAAATGCTTTTTCCACGAGCAGGTACGCTAGTACTGGTGCCCACTCTGCAAACTTCTGATCTAGTTTTTTATCAAGCGGAAACTGATGCGGACATCGTTGTCGTGGAAATAGAGGGTCGTTGTATGGTTCTTTTAGAAACTTGGACATGAAGTCACAAATGCGAATTCTACGCCACGTGCCATCGTCATTACTACGTATTTCGAAAAGAGAGTTTGTACAAACTACCAGTTTGAATTGCGGTACGAAAGTCACCGTGTCCTTGAAGAGAGCTCTTCCCTGTATGGGATCGCCCCCAGTGATCTCCTTCATAATGCCTTCATTAATTCGTTCGCCTTTGCTGGGTTCCTGCATAACAGCATACCGGACGCCTCGCAACTGCGCTATTTCAGAACTAGTACTACCAATTGATGGCCTATTCTGTGTAATGAGACTAGTTGGCACAGTCCCTTTGTAGTCGCCCAGTACTTTTGACATTAAATCGACGAGAACTGACTTTCCGTTTCTCCCAGACCCAAAGTACATGTTGAACGTTTGATTGTCGAGTGTGCCAATAAGAGTGGATGCCAAATGCTCCCACATGTACCTTCTCAACTCAGGCTCTGGAAATAGTTGTTCCATAAATGTTTTTACCTGTTCCTCTAGCGCATGGACACGTCTGTCACTGTTTTTCGGTATATAATCTATCTTTGTGCAGAACGACATATAGTCCTCGGCCCTTCCTTCACGGAATCGCTTAGTTTGAAAGTCAATTACTCCATTCTTAAAACAAACTAAATATGGGTTTTGGTCTAGTTCGTTAAAGAAGTCTTTGTTGTAGAATATCTCTTTTGCTTCTCTCATGATGTTGTTTTTCCAAGTAGTTTGCTTCAAAGTGGGCATTACCTCGGTTAGTCTGAGTATTTTCCACGTTACGTACTTGAGTTCTGGACCTTCTTCGCCACCGTCACCATCATCCTGTAGCTGTGCTTGTCGTTTCATCAGTGTTATCGCTCGCGAGAAATACTCACGATACAAATTCTTAGAAATAGATATACGTAGAGTGCCTCCTGAATCTATCTCGTGCCACCTATGTTCTCGAAATTCATACCATATATTGTTCTTTATAGAAGCGCAAACATACTTCTCCTTGTATAATTGATATAGGACTTGAGCTACATCAAATTCAGTATGTGTTATCTTTCTTCTCTTTCCATCCTGGTCGTTTTGCCTGCAGTTGGCTACGAACTGCTGCTTGATTTGTCGTCCCGGATCTAAAGTTTCGTCAATGAAGTAGTCTATTGTAGTCCTTTTGATCTGCTCATATTCGGCCGATGCGTCTTGCTTGCACCAATACATTATTGATCTATACGAGAGCCCGTCTCCTTCGGCTGTTGAAAAGTCAAACCCTTTCCATTCATCCCATAGTATTGGTACGTTTTTCCAGTCAAACTTTCCATTTGCATCGGCTAGAGTATTTCTGCACGGCTCCTTACAAGACAATTTGAGCCATGTTACGAACATCATTGGACCAGTATTCGCCAACGCCCAACCACATCGCATCCATTGGTCATAACTACCTGGTCCGTGGTAACTTTGCGGCAGTGCTAAGGCGAATTGATGCGTCTCGGTTAGTCTGTAGTTAAGAGCATCACTTGATGCAAATATGTGATAGTTAATTGCTGAGTCTAACTCTTCTTCATTGCTGATATCGCATAGGTTAATATCAGACCCATGAGATGTGTCGGCTGACTTAGGCGGTTTCTGGTTCAGGAGATGTAAGTAGTCTTCTCTCGTTTTACCTTCAGGCCATCCGTTACAGTTTTGTGCCACCCCGTAGCGCGCACTAAGCTTATCTAGATAACTTTTCTCGTTGAATTGAATCTGGGTTTTCTCCAACTTGGGTGGAGAGAAACCTTCGCCGGTAGGCAAAAGGCAGCAAGTGTAGTGATGGGTTACTTCGTATGCTTTGTGCTGAGGCTTGCAGGAACCGTACATTTGCCAATTAGTAGATCCGCGTGTTATTGCTTTGTCCAAGACTTCTGACCATGAATTGACAAGCGGAAGGTGTGAAAGCGTACTACTTGCTTCCAGATGAGCTATGACATCTTCTCTAATTGCCATTTGAATCGCTCGTCGCACGTTGATGCCAAGTATAATGTGGATACCGTCTTTTGTCATCTTTTTTCTGACTACATTCACATCTTCTCGTTGCATCACAAAGACATCGACTACACTTTCTGGTCTGGTATATTTCCAAATGGCGTCAGTGTAACATGATATTATTTTTTCTATATCTTGTTGGTCATGCTGGCGTTTGGTGATTTCAGGACCGTAGTGGAAGTCTATATCGATTAGTACTGGGCCGTTCTCTTGTTGGACCTCGGTAAGATGCACTGCTCCTTTTTTTATCGCTTTCGCGTGTTCTCTGATCAAGTCCCCTTCCATCTGCGGCGGGATGCAATACGAACCGCCATACTTGCTCGTATGTTTGTCCGGAATAAGAGTATGCGTCATTTCAGCAGTAGGGTTGTTTCTGGAACTATACACGCTGAGAAAACGCAGGAAAGCATCTGCTTTGCCACTAGACATCCTAATGATATTATAAACCCACATTTATTTTATCTCAATTTTCCCATATACCTAACCCACTAAATGGCTTATGGAAAAGTAGATGGCGTATATCAATGCATTGAGTATGCCTTCAGGACGGCTTTGCTTGTCCCCGCCTAACGTGTGGCCCAATGACTCCTGTAGCGTAAGTGCAGACATCATGATAAGCAGTCCATAACAGGCGCAGTTTAACCTGGCAAAGTCGTATTTTATTACTTGCATCGGCTTTATTGTGTCGTTAGAGCACATCTCTTCGAAAACGTTTTTTGTTTTTATTACGGCCATGGCAGTAGGGATCGCGTAAACGACGGCTGTAAATGCTCCGATACGTGGGTCTATTGTAAAATAGTGGCCCATGTAAGCAACGTAAATACAGCGCTGGATCGTAACGTAGTGGCTCGCAGCAGCTCGCGAGATTGAGGGAATGATCAGCAGTGACCCGTAGGCCACGAATGGCATGCCGATCGTATGAATAATGCAGTTTAATGGAGATGTATGTATTTCGGCGTAGTAATCGACACCGTTTTGTCCAGTTAGGAAGCCGAGATACTTCAAACAATTGGGTGCTACTACGATTCCTATTATTGCAGCAGGCACGAGTTGTACTTGCTTGCATATGCTGTTACGAACATGCTTGATCATGATAGAGTCTTCATACTATTTCTCTAAATAATAAAATTGATGTGAGTATAGAAGTATATCTCGCTGTAGAATATGAAGTTCTGCAGTGAGTGTGATAACATGTATTACCTGCGCCTTAGTGATGCAAAAGAAGGAGCCCCCGAACAGCTAACCTATTACTGCAGACTCTGCGGCCACGAAGATTCCGATGTTGAACATAACTCCGGCTCCATACTTTCTACGGATATCAACAGAGATACTGATCGATATGATCTGGCTATAAACCCATACACAAAATTAGACCCGACTTTACCTCGTAGTAAGACTATTAAGTGTCCGAAAGCGGGTTGTCAGGGAGGAGAGGTGATATTTGTTCGCTATGACAGGAGGAATATAAAATTCCTTTATCACTGCACTACATGCTCTACTTCTTGGACAACGGCACAACGATAATAAAAATTGATTGGGTTTAGACGTTTTTTTATCTGTCACTACATACCATGAGTGATACCGATGAACAGAGCGTTCTAAGCGGTGATGAATCTGACGTAACACCTGTTGTTTCTGTGGCCGAGGCCTTAGGAAAGGTGTTGACAGGGACGGAGGGTGCTTCAGATGCAGAAGACGTTTCAGACACAGATGATAGCTCGGGAACGGATGACGATGAGCCAGCGGTTGATAAGCTAATTCGTGATATACGTGTAGATTCTGTATTTGGCCAACCTGATACAGGAACGGATAGTGCCCCTGAACATTCCGAAAGTGAGTTCTCTGGCTCTGACACTTTGTCAGGAGATGACACTGATGATGAAGATGATGATGTTTTTGACCGGCTATCAGACGCCCTTAGAGAAAAAACACTACAAGAGTTCCATCCATCTTTACATAGTGGCACTGATCAATATGCAATTGCGATGACATGCATCAAGCGGAACAATAACGGTGACATCGATGATAAGAAACATAGAACACTACCGCGTCTATCGAAGTACGAACGCACTAGAGTGATTGGCATGAGGGCCGCCCAGATTGCACATGGTTCAGCGCCGCTCATACCAGCGGACGGAACCACAGTTGCTTTCGAGCTAGCCTTGAAAGAGCTAGATGCGAGGGTGTTGCCCTTTATAATAAAGCGGCCGCTTCCTAACGGCGAATGTGAGTATTGGAGATTGGCAGACCTTGAACACTAGCACTTCCATCGTTGTCCACATTCAAGGCAGGAAACATATGTTGTCATAGGTTCGTCCGCTGATCTTGTTTGTAACTGATAGTAACTACAATTTGTTGCTTTTTTACCTTGCCTCTGGCATTTCGAACATACGAACATGTCGGTATTTCCAGTTTTCGGCGCATACATGTTCTCTTCTCTCTCTCTCTTTTCAAGTATTAACTTCTCCCATCTACCTGGTGCCATATTCCCAACTGTCATTGTGCTTAATTTCCGCCAATCAACTTTATCAGCTCTTATAATTTTTTGCATGGTTGGTTCTTGCATATTCGTCAGCACTGTTCTAAGTCTATGTTTGTAAAGGGTCAGGAA
>CERI01040169.1_pt1 | contig 15320 bp, 20 predicted proteins | sample 350261 | NCBI WGS metagenome assembly CERI01 (sample SAMEA2620979, study PRJEB7988) | marine metagenome | isolation source: saline water (ENVO:00002010), including
GTTCTTGTTCTTGTTCTTGTTCTTGTTCTTGTTCTGGTTTTTGTTCTTTTTCTTCTTTTGACATATAATAATAGGCAAATGCCGCTCCGGCTAATAAAACCATTTGGTTATTTCCACCAGAGGAAGTAGACATTATCTTATTATTATACATATATTTTTTTAATGAAATACAAACAAAAAAATAATTATTCACATTCATCACTCCATAGCATTTTTTTTGGGGTATTATTAACTTGTTCTTTCTCATATACTGGATTTTCCTGTACTAAACTAAATATTGGAATATTATTATAATTTTTTTTGATTAATGATTCGTTGGTTGGAGAATGTGTTGGGGATGATTTTAAAATAGAAAACGGATTTGTATTGTTTGTTGAAACAGAATTCATTATATTTATTGAAAATATTTTTTATTTTATAAACAAACTTTATTAGGTTTTTAATCTTCAAATTCAAATTCGTCATCACTTCCCGTATCCTTGATTATTTCTACCCCACACAATACAACTGTACCAGATATGACCTTACCAGTAGAATCTACTATATTCTTGCAATTTTTCTTTCTTGTGATATCATATGAGTCGAATGGTGACTCATAGAAATCAGCATTCCATTTATTTTTCTTTAGATGATTTACCTGTATAAACTTGTTAAAGTGTTCCTTGAATTCTGATTCTCTACAATGAAACTCTGGACCAAGCTTCACTTCATCGGACCCTAGATAATCATACAATGGATTTGTATGCTCTGCTACCTTTCTCTGTTGGTCGTGGAAATATTTCGGCAGATGTTTCCATATATCATCTTCTCCCACATGATGTAGCGCAGATAGGTAAGCTAGATTAGCTTTCTTTAGAATAGCATCCATCTCTTTTAGAATTTTACCAGCTAATTTTGTATCTTTTTGTTTCACTTTCTTTGTAAATTCCCAGCATACCCACCTTCTTTGTAGAGAACCAGCTTTATCACTCCAACCAGGCATTTCATTTCCTGCCATGGAAATTGGTACCTTCCATTCTCCTATCCAAACAGAATTATTTTTCCTAGCTATAGTCATTCTTTCTGCTGAAACAATTTGCTGAAATTCAGCTTGATTAAGTGTAAAGTCTTCTTTTACTTCTGGTGCAATTACTACAAGTTTATCATATTGATTTTGCAAACCAAACTGTTTTTCTGTATTATTACTTAGATTACCAACATCTTCCATATCATAAAACTGACCTATGATTTTATCAACTACTGTTGATTTACCAGTACCGGCCTTACCTCTCATAAACATAGCTGTTTGCCAATTATCCATAGAACCTGCATCATACAAACATCTACCAATATATGCCCATAACCATCTTATGATTGTTTTATTTTCTTCAATCTCATGAAACCCTTGTGCTTCAAGAATCCTATCTACACAAGGTGTAGGGATGTCTAAATATTCCTTACCGTCGAATAATTCATTCCTGAATGGAAAATCAAAGAATCTACATGCAATTATATCTTCATCTATTGCTTCTACTCCATATTCATAGAAATGATCTACCCATCTACCAGAATCTAGTGTTCTATCAGCAGTTACGTAGATACCATTACTAAATGCAAATACATTTCTATCCTTTTTGATAGTTTGAAATTCTACTTCATCACCATTTGATAACCAATCTATTACTTTACTTACGTTGCTACCACTTGTCATATGACACCAATATTCATAATTACTTTCCTTTTTGATTGCCTTGTATGGTACATCTTTGATATCAAACTTTGGTGCCATATAATGTGTATAATTACCCTCTTCTGTATAGAATTTTTCACAACAGAACGATTGGTATTTCTTATATCCCCTTTCTTGCAACCATTTCAAGAGAAATATAAGAAGGTTCTGAAATGGAGTATTTTTTGTTTCATCAAATTTTGTAAATCTGAATAATCCCAGGTCTTCTCCTCCTTGATCAATAGTAGGGTCAGTTGCTGTTTCTACCATTAGGTTAGATCTAAGTGTCATTTCTGTATAATATATAATTTTAGCAAGTCTATCAAAAAGACCTCTATATAACCAAGGAGATTTAGGTTCTTCTGAGCTATCACCTTCTTCTTCTGTATCTATTGTCAATAAATTATTTTTTAGAAAAGCAGCATTAAGTAACGCTAGTTCAAGTCTGCTAAAATCATATCCTTCTTCAATTTTATCAATAGTTACCGAATCATCAATCATAAAATTTCTTTTTCCAAGCAGAATCTTGTCATCTATTTTATATTTAGGACTATTAGTAATACCCCATTTACTACACATTTTATTTAATAGTTTTGGTAAATCTTCTGCTGAAGTATTTTCTATTTGTGCTTTTATATTCATTGCTTTTTTCCCTACATTGTTTATCTCGTATTCTTCTGTTTTCTGTGTAGATTCGCCTTGAGAAGAATTTTTTTGATCTTTATTTGAGACAACAAATGCATCCATTTGTCTTTGTATATTATGGGACATATTTTTATACAAAATATAATGCATTAACCTCTAAGTATAATTTTTATTCATTACTTGTATAGATATATCTAAGATTTCTTTCATAACACGTAGATTTATGGAACATAAACTCGCAAAAGTCATTAAATGTACATTTATCCATTATTTTAACAACAACCCCTCCGCTATAATCGTGTATATAATTATATAAATGACTTAACCTATCCTCGTTGTCTTGTATCCATTCTTCCATGCTAACATTTTCCGTAGAAAAATAATGACTTGGTTGACGGGACATATCAAAAAATCCTGTTTCTGGTGAAGACGATGTCATTTATATAAGTATAAACTTATTTTTTTAAATCGATGTATTAATCACTACCTGGTGCTACCTTTTTAATATCTCTTGTTCTTGTTCTTCTTAATACGTCTTTTTCTGTAGTGTCTCTTTCATCGAAAATAAGCTTTAGAATTTCTTCTGCTTTTTCGATGGCTTGTTCTCCCCCTCCAAAATAAGCAGCAAGTTTTTCTTCTGATGTATCTCTCTTTACCCCCACTTTTGTTTTTGATTTTTTTAACATTAATTTTCCACCACTAGATATATTACACACGTCCCATTCTTGTGACTTCATGTATGCCATAATAGCAACCATTATATTTTGTTTCCTTGCTTTTAAAAGTTGTATATCTTTTTGTGCATCTCTTATTTGATCATCAATTTCTATATACTCTTGTATTGTTTTTACGAAATTTTCTGCCATATTACTTATATTATATAATAAATTTTAAATATATATAAGCCGCAATATATTGAAAATTTATTATATGCTAGGGTATTGTTAAGTATAAATTATTTTAAACTTAGAAATCTTGTATGTCAAATCTTCTTCTTTGTTCATCACCCTCAATTGTAGAACCCATGAAAGGGCTTATTTCTACTTTTGGAATAATTGGTTCAGATCTTAACTGAAGATTAGCATTTCTAAGACTGTTGGAAACTGTGTCTACGCCAAGGTGATACCCAGCTGTCAGGAAATTCTTGTCCTCTATCTTTCCGGGAGCATAAACTGACCAATCCTGGTCATCAGCCTGTTCTGTCTTTGGTAGAAGATTGCTTGATAACCAAGATCCTTGTTGGTCAACGCACGATTGGAATGGGTGACGACCAGCTGACTCGCCACCTTGTGATACTTCCGCATAATCACTTCCACCAGCCGGTTTCTGTGTTACTTTTCCTGTTGGTTTTTCTGTTGGTTTTACTTGTTTTTTTGGTTGTTCAGGAGATACTGTGCCTACATTTCTGTATACATTATTTGAATCTTTCATGACACATACTGCTAATGTGAAAATAGCTAACATAAATAAAACACCATTCAAATCTGCTTTGATCATCCTTTTATATATTAATGAAGATAAAAAAAAACTGAGAAAAACACGAAACTTTATTCTTCCTCAATATTAAAATCGCCGCAATCAACAAAACCTTCTCCTGCTATTTCTACTGGTTCAATAACCTTTCTCTTCATAACCTTAAGATGATGAATTGTGTATTCATTTTTAAATGTATTCTTACCAATTCCCACACAATCTAATTCAAGCATTCCGATACATAGATCAGTGGGTTCAATATCAGACAGGTCTAAAGGTTCTCTGTCCATATCATAAACTCTTATATTCCCAGACATTTTTGTTTGAAATACATGACCACTGTCCCTGGATGTTTTTATAGACCCCTTGTACTTATCCCTTACATCATCCTCTGACATCTCTGGTGAAAACCAAGTATCCTTATTAATAACTGCACCGTTTTCTACAGAATCATCAATATCTACTATAAAATTTAGAAAATCTTTGTGTTCTTCGTCGACTACAAAAGTTACATGATTTTCTGTAACCTTTGTTCTTAACTTTGGAGTTGTAAACAAAAGTTTCTTATGAGAATCATCATCGTTTGTGTAAAAAACATCTCCCTTATTGCCCTTTTCTCCCTTCAATGTAGGATTAAAAATAAGTCTGTTGGTATCAACTTCTTTAAAATTGAGTTTCCCCATTTATAATGTATATAGTTTTAAATTAATACCTATTAACGCACTTTTAAAATAAATTAATCCTAGAACAATTCCATGTAACTCCTATATTATTTGGCGTATACCATACCCCATTTAATTCAATAATATAAGAATATTCCATATTTTCTTCCACGGCTTCAGCTGACATAGGTTCTCCATCTTCTTTTGATATAGCACATGTACATTTTCCATAATGAAATGGAATCTTTAGTCGTAAATTTATTTCATTATCTTTTTGAAAAAGACTTTTTTTGTAAATATTTTTTACATCACTAAAGTGTAATTTAGTTCCAAACCAATCATATGAATAATCCGCTATAAATGTCATCATCCAATTATCAAATTTATTAAAAAAATCAATAATGTCTTCTTTTTCTTTGTCATCTGATGTTTTTTTTAATGATAATACAAAATACATTTTATTTTTATCACCATCAAAAGAATATGGTTTTTTTAAAACATTAACGTGTGGTAATTCTATTTTAATAGATGGACCACCATCACCAGTGTAATGTAGTTTTATAAATTTTCCATTAGCTCCCATTTTGTTTACAGATTTACATGCTATGTTTTCGAGATTTATTGTAGTTGGTGTAAGGTGTGTCATTATTATATATTATACCTTTAATTTTAAATTAAAATGGTTTATTTGCTAAATTTAAAAAATATTAGTATAATATATAATAATGGATAAATCTTATCCGGATAGATTACCGCCAATGAACCCAGCATCAACTGGTATACCAATGTCACAGGATGGACCAATGCCATTTGGTGGCATACCACCTCGTATGGTTTCTAATGTCTATGAAACACACAACAGGGATATGATAAAAAGTATGAAATATGAAGAATCTGAATTGAAATTAAAATTTTTCTCAAATCAAAATGTAGATTATTTACAAAAAATGATTCAGGAAGAAGTATATAGAAAAACAAATAAAAAACACTCTATAGGAAGACAAGCTGACGATCAACTTCTTATAATAATGAAATCTATATATTTACAACACGGAAGATTTTTGGATGTATATATAGATGAACAGACAACAGAACTAAATAGAAAAGTTTCTGATGAGTGTGCAAGAATAATTCTACCAAATTTAGCACAACATCTTCACTACATAGAAAATCTTGATAAAAATATATCAGAATTTATCATGGATTATGGTAAATCAACTAATACTGCTGGATCAAAGACTGTTAATATGAGACCTGGAATATAATTTATAACATCCAATTATGAATAACAAATTTTTTACCCTTTTTAATTTTATTACAAGAGTAAGGATGTAAAGCTCCGCAATCAAAAATTAATACATCACCTTTTGATGGTTTATATGTTATCTTTTGATAAGGCAACACTACTTCACCCCCTTCATAATCATCATTTAGGAAAATCATAATATTTATTTTTCTACTAGAAGATGGAGATATAATTGTTTCACAATCTTCTTCTTCTTCGTCGTCGTCGTCTATTGGATCTATATCTACATGTTCTTCTTGTTCAGATCCTTTTTTAAATCTCATAAAAATATAATCTTCTTTTCTTGTAATAAATGATCCATAATGTTGAAATTTATTAGCATATTCTTCTACACAAATATTAATATTATCATCAATTGCTTCATAAATTTTATTTATCAATTTGGATTCTTTAGCCTCTTGTACTCTATTATCTTCTAATTCTTCTCCTGTCTCGTCATCTATTTTAATAGTATTTTCCCAGAAAGAATCTCCTTTTTTTTCTACGTGTTCCATAATTTGTTTTATAGTACCACTTTTTAATACTTTCCTACAGACTAAAACAGTAGGACCAATCCATTCTGTTTTTATAGTCATATTATAATTTATAAAATGAAAATTATAATATTGTTTAAACGTAATAACAATAGTTGTGCGTTATTGTTCTTGTATTAAAAGATTTACATGTATTAATATGACAGAAAATAAAGATAACTTATTAGTACAGATAAAAGATTTGAAAAAGTTGTTAAATAATAATGAAAAGGTATATAAAAAAAAATTAATAGAAAAAGATACAGAGATTGAAAAAATAAAAAAATCATATAATAAAGTATTAAGAGAGCACACAGAAACAATAGACAAATTTAAATCATACTATGAAAAGGAAAAAACAAAAAGGAAAACATTAGAAAAAAAAATAGAAGAACATGGTCTAAGAAGAAGAGTAAAAACAGACGATGGTTATGAAAGAAGGGGTAAAAGAAGAACGAGAAAAGATGGCGATGGAGGCGATATGGGTACAATTGATGATGAACAACATTATATAAGTTCTGAATAAAAATATTTATATATATTAATATGAGTAAAAATTTTAATCAAGATGAACTAGTTGCAATTGAACATGCAGAATCAAAGTGGTTTCCAGTAATCTTTCAATCTTATTCAACTTCTGTTCTTGACATGATGGCTAGCCCGGCAAAGAAGGGTTTTCTTATGACAATTTTGTTTATGTTATGTGCTCAACTATATATAAATTTTTCTGGTATGAAAAAGCAAAAAAATATAAATTTATATATGTTATTATCATCAATTTTTGTATTTGGGTTGGTATATTATGGACAATGGAGACAAAATGAGAATTTGAAAGAAGTCGCTTTACGTTCAGAAGACAGACTGAGCAGCAAGCAATTTGATTTCTTAAATAATATGGTAGTACAAGGAGAAATGTTTAGGGGAGGTAAAGGAGGTGGTGGTTTTTTAGAAAGTGCTAGTAATATAGCTAGTATGGCATCAGATGCTTATGTTGTAAAGAGTTTGTATGACTCAAGAAAATCAGGAAAAAGAAAATAAAAAATTATATTATAATAAGATGATTAGTGATATAAATATTATGTATTTTAATATAATAAATTTATTTATTTGTGTTGCAATAATATCAGACATACTTAATAGCACATATAATAGAATATTACCATTGTTTATATTAAATTATATTATAATATTACTCAATACACGCTATAAACCGGGTGATGGATTTGATGGAACTGAATCATATACAAAAGAAAAACAATTAAAAGACAATATTTTGAAATGTACTAATATATTTTTTTTCATAGGGTTATGGTTTAGCATAGGAATCTCAGAAAATCTTAATATTTTATATTATATTAGCACATTACCAATAATATCTTTTTTATTTTACAGTAATGTCACGGAAAACAAAATGTCAATAGGCGGACCAAATTATTATATTTTATTATATTATATAATAATATGCTCACTTAAAAACAAATCAAATTTAATTTACTTTAAAGGATAGAACATTGTTTATATAAAATGGCATTCAAGAGCTCTCTGTACGCATCAGATGTTTATAACACAACTTGTGTAGAAAACGAAAATGGAGGAGCAGCTTTCAGCAACACTGGTGACCCAAGAGTAGATTATTTTTCTCTTGTGGTAAGGGGGTCGTCCAGTGAAAAGATAGAACAGATTTTGGAACAATGTTGGATTAAGTCACCACTTGACACGATCAAACTTATCTTCAACAAGAGAGATTGTCGTCAAGATAGCGAAGGGAATGGTGGAAGCGGGGAAAAAGAAATTTTCTTGGTAAGTATGATTTGGCTAAGAAAAAAGAGTTATGGTTCTTTTGAAAAGAATTTTGAACATATTCCTTTCTATGGGTCATACAAGGATTGGTGTAGGCTTTGTGAAAAGAATAATGATATTAAATTTCTAGCAGCAAAGCACTTTGCAAATCAATTGGAAAATGATAAGATAGCAAGACTTAATGGCGATGAAGTAACACTTGCTGCAAAGTATGCTCCAAGCAAGGGTTGTCATTATGACAAGGTTTGTCAGCTACCAGGGTTTGTAGCAATTGAGCTTGGTCTTGGTAGGAACTGGGAATGTTCTTATAGAAAGGTGTATCTATCACCACTTCGGGAACATATCAAAATTGTAGAGAGAGAAATGTGTTCAAGAAATTGGGAAAATATTGATTATTCATCTGTACCTAGTCATGCGATGAAAATTTATAAGAAGGCTTTCAAGAAACATGCACCAGATGCATTTGAATCTTGGATTGAACAAGTAGCAGAAGGAAAATCTAAGATTAATTCTGGTCAGCTTCAGCCCCATGAAATCTCAAAGGGGTATTTACAATCAGAATCAATTTGGAGTTTTTCTCCAAATGTAACCAAATACGATCCTGTCATCGAGGAGCAATGGAATGCCCTACTAAAGAAAGTTGGGTCTCAGTATAATTTTGAGAATGCAGTTATTATTCCAGATTTCTCAGGGTCTATGGATGGGACTCCTCTAATTGTAGCTGCATCTCTTGGGTGTCTAGTGGCTAAGCTGGCGAAGCCACCATTTGATAATCTAGTAATTTCATTCTCACATGAACCTCATTTCCATGACTTGTCTGGATGTGATACACTCTATTCATGTTTGAAGAGTTTTAAGGATTCTAATTTTTCTCAGGGTATGAATACTGATCTTTATAAGACATTCAAAATAATGATTGAAAAGGCTCAAAAAGCAAGGGTAAAGAGTTCAGATTTTCCAAAGGTTATGTTTATCGTCACTGATATGCAGTTTGATGCTGCTACGGCACCAAATAACTACTATGGATATGGAGCCCAGTGGCAAACAGGACGCAGTGACCCAGAAAATAACAAACCAATTCTAGAAAGGGTTGATGAGTTGTTCAGAAACTCTCTATATGAGAGACCTAATATTGTTTTCTGGAATGTAAGAGATGTAGATAATTCTGCTGGTACAATTAATGATCCGAAATTGGCTCTAGTGAGTGGATTCTCAACCAGCACTTTCGCAAATCTACTTAAAGGTAAGGATCTTACACCATATAGTGTATTGAGAGAAACACTCGATTGTGGGCGATACGATCGATTGGCTGTGTAATCTCTTATATACTAATTTAGGTACTAACAGCAATAATAAAACATAATTTAAATGAAAAAATGTACCTAGTAATCAAGTTTAGTGTTATACTAAACTTTCAGCAATAATAAAACTATTTTTGAAATTTGTATTTATTGGTCTTGGTGCAACCAATATCTTAATTGCACCAACTAGTAATAGTTTTGTGTTATACTAAACTATAATACGAATTCTTTCGTAAAACAGCAAATCTAAATCAGTAATCTAAACCAGCATAGCTGGGTGGGGTCTAGTGGCAAAAAGTTCTTTGTATTAAAAAGAACTACATAATTAATATTATAGTAAGAAAGGTATTAACAGCAATATTATATTTCTATTAAAAATAAAAATATACCTTGGTTATATGTTAATTATACAGCAATTTAAATTTTTAATAACTTATATGTTATTATGAAAAGTTCTTTGTATTAAAAAAGAACTACAATATTAGTATATGAAAGGTATTAACAGCAATACTATGTTTCTAATAAAAAATAGAAATATACCTTGGCTATACTAATTACACAGCAAAAAATTCGATATAGATTAGTCAGTAAAAGTATTATAATTAATACTTTAGATTTTAATACCCCGTAATTAGGGTAAAAAGGTAAGTTTATTAATAATATAATTAATAATAAATAATAAATGGAATATATACTAACTTATGTGTGTTGTGCGTCCCTGGGGGCGCGCGAGTTTATAGGTTTTATACTACGAGAAGCAGAGCAGAGTCAGAGCAGAGCAGGTACGTTTTACTAAAAAAAGTATTTATCAAGTCAATAAGAATAATATTTTTCGGGTCTATTTACCTAAGCGGCAAGGTGCTTTTATTATTAAAAGTTAAATAGAGTTCGACTCTCTATTGTAGATCGCGAAAACACTTTCATGACTTAAACCGGAAAGGGACAAAATACAAATTTTTTAATGTTTCTAATTTAGAAACTAAAACCAACTATATAAAATGTTATATTGTTGATTTTAGTTTAATTATAAATAAATATTATTCATGTTATATATTCAGAAATATTTAATTACATTCTGATGAATGATGGTGAACAATAGTATTACCATCTGATATCATACTAAATCTTGCTTTTATAGAATTAGTATCTGTTTTAAATTCATAAATACCAAATTCAAGATAGTTGGCATCAATTTTCATAATATTATTCGTTATTATCTTAATTTTACAATTCTTATCAGCAAGTTTTTTAAAGTATTGTTTTATTCCTTCTTTATCATTTATAAATATACCCTCAAATGTTGATATAAGGGTTGATTCTTTATTATAGAGAGAAACAATATCATCAAGAGAATTACCATTATTCAAACATTTTTCCCATCTATGCAGAATCATTTATTATCTGTAAACAGAAAAAATAAAATTATATACGTTCAAAATAGAAAAAAATAATAATATCATAATATATAGATCAAAAGTACTTAAAAGTAAAGATATATAGTATATCAGAACAGCAATACAAGTTAATCATACTAACAGCAATTTTTTGCACTCTAAGCCGGTTGTCGAAGGTTCGATCCCTTCCTATCCTAACGGATGGTAACTCAGTGGTAGAGTACCGTAAAATGTATGATGTTTTTGGTTGAAGTCAGCATGCCCGAGTGGTCTAAGGGGGCAGACTTAAGATCTGCTGTGTTCGCACGCGTGGGTTCGAGCCCCACTGCTGACAACTTTATTAGTACTAACAGCCATTTTTTAGCCAAGGCATTGGTCGAAGGTTCGATTCCTTCCTGTCCTAACGGATGGTAACTCAGCGGTAGAGTGTTGCCACATTAATAATGTACTAAGTAAAATACTTCTTCCTTAGCTCAGTTGGCAGAGCGTGCGGCTGTTAACCGCAAGGTCGTCGGTTCGAACCCGGCAGGAAGAGTTATAAGTTGTTATAATTTCTCTTTAAAAGAAATTTAAAATTACATTATCAAGCATTGTTTTTTTTGTCTTATTGAAGCCTTTTCTAGTTGTACAATTGCTTGGTCTGTTTGTTCAAGAGATTTTTCTATATTGTCAGCAATTGTGTTGATATGAGTTCCTTGTTCTTGAATTAACAAAGCAAGATCTTTATATATTTCATTAACAGTTTCAACGTCTTTGTGAATCTTATCCATTTCTTTTGATGTTTCTTCTATTATTTGATTATTTACATCAATAGTATTATTAACTTTTTGCATATAATTATTTAAAATAAAATTTTTAGATGTTCTCACAGCAATTTTCAGTTACACTATATCCGCCCATGTGTGTGGATATTAAACACAAAAATGAACATCGTATTATTATTAATTGTTAGTAGGTTGATAACTCAATTGGAAGAGTATTTAGTAATAGACTAAAATGTTATAGGATCGAAGCCTATTCACCAAATACATAACAATTAATAGTAATAAATAACAATATTATTTGTTATTTAGCAAAGCACAACTAACAGCAATATGAGATACACCAACATATTTAGTTATGATGCAGGTTCAATTCCTGTTGCGGCTGGAGAGATCCGGGTCTGGTGACTATGTAACCGCCTCAAATGTTGTGCGTTTAGCTTTATGATATTCTAACAGCAATATTATTTGTTATTTAGGAACACAAACAATGAATATCGAAATTAGCTATGCTAAAAATTATATAGTGTTACGACGTAGTCTTAATTCACTATTTCTTTTTAACATATCTATACTTTCCTCTAGTGTTTTTTGAAATATATTATACCCTTCTTTATTTTCTGGGTCTGGTTCTGCTTCTCTAAATTCCTTTAATTTTTCTACAGTTTCTGTGTATTCGTTAATCATGTCATTAGAATGAGACCTCTTCCATAATCTGAAATAATTACAATATAGTTCTTGCCACCCAGGTTCTAATTCTTTATTATTTTTTACGAATTCTATAATATCACCACACATTTTATACAAAAGGCAGTTATTAGGTACTCCATAAAATATATTAAATTTGTATAACAAATAATGAGATATAAATACTCTTGTACTTATTTTAATGTCGTTTGATTTTAGCCACATTTTTACGTTTTTTATGAATTCTTTTTCAGAAATAAATTCAATAACATTATCCAAATCATCAATACTATAAAGCTCAACTAAACTCATATTAAATCGAAACTTATTATATTATAATAAATATAAAATAATTTTAAATAATTAACAAAAAAATATATAATATATAATATATAATATGATGCTTAGAGGTGGTGGTAAACAAAAGGCAAGAAACAGACCAACAAAACAACTTTATGGAAGAAAGAGTTCGCCAAAACGTAGTTCTCCAAGACGTAGTTCGCCAAGACGTTCAAGTTCATCAAGAAGAGTTTCTCCACTCGTGCTAAACCTTTCGAACAAGAGGGTTAGCAGTTCAGGTAGGAGAAGCAGAAGTAGTGCAATTCGTATTAGTAGTTCTAAATCTTTATTGATTTTATCAACCCTGGTTCATGCACTTGCTGCACAGGGGTCTTATAGTGCCCCAACCGAATTTTTCTTAAATACCGTAGCTGGTTGTACTTCTCATACTTCTTCTTGTTTTAACAGAGTTGAAACTGCAACGCATAATAAATTTCAATCTATGTCAGCTAAAAATAAAATGCAACTGTCTTGGGCAAGAGATCAAGTAAGGTATGAGCATTTTAGAGATAGAGAATTCCCTGGTAGAAAACCAGCTCCTTCTGGTGGAGCAAAAATATCGGGTATAGTAGATACACTAAAATGGCTAGGTATAGCTGGGGTAACTGCTAGTACAGTTAAATGGGTTCTTTCAAGACCCGCTATGGGGTCAAGGGGTGGTAGCGGAGTTATGTTGCCACAAATAGGTTACTCACAACATGGTCCTTGGAAACAATAAGTTAGTTTTAATGTTTAAAAAATATTATATTTATATGTTTAATGAGGTGGGAACTTAAATGGAGTGAAAATTATATTAATTATCCTATTTATATAAGGTTTTTTACAAAACAACCAATAAATTCATTTTCTGCTCTCATAATGGCTTTGTGGGTTTATTTGAATTCACCAAATAAATTATTAGAACAGAAATTAATAGTGTTAAACTATATAAGCTCATTTTTTGCACATTCTACATACAATCCTTTTTTTATATTTCTGGACAACGAAACTATGTCTAGTGCTGTATTAGTCTATAGTAATAAAAATATAGACAAATATTATTCATTTGTTCTTTCTATTTTTTATGGCGGAATGGTTAAAAAAAATGTGGATTTTGATATAAGATTTGGTATTATAACTGGTATAACAACTTGTATTCAAATGATAAGACACAAAATAAAAATAGAAGATATAAAGTCCCTTTTATTTGCTTGTTGGTGTCATTATTTAGATAAAAGGTATAGAAATACAAGAATAAAATATTTATATTTACATTCATTTTGGCACATTCTTGCAGGGTTCTCTTTTAATAGTATATTGAATAATTAATATGTATAATATTATTTAAAAATACTAATATGTATTACTCATAGTATGACTAAGGATAGACACAAGGATAAGGAAAAAAGAAATACTATTAAGAAAAAAAGATTAGAAAAAGAAGACTTTAATAACAGTTATATGCACAAAGATTTTAATGAAATAGATATAAAACATTTATTTATTTATAACAAAATAGAAAAAAGAGGAAAAATGAGTACATCTAATCCATATTCTGATAAGTCTATCGAACTGATGAAAGAATTGGTAAGTCCGTTACCAATGACTATAAACTGTAAAAAAATAATTTAAATATACATATATATTATATATTTAATGTCTTTATCTCCTGAATTGGATACAAATAATAACGAATCAGATGAAGATTTTCAAATAATACAAAAGGAAGATGATATAGACCTTTTGTTTTTAGGATATGGTGAAAAAATAGAAAATAAAACAATAGATAATGAATTTAAGATTGGAGATCATATAGCATCACCCAGGTTATACGGAATATATACACATCATGGTGTATATGTTGGGAGTAATAAAGTTGTACATTGTACAGGAGAAGTAAAAGACGGGTTACCGTTGTTGTCAGGTGGGTCTAAAGTAGCATATGTTCAAATAGATGAATTATCTAAATTTAAATATAATTCAAATAATTGTTATATAATACATAGACCATTAGATATTAATAGAGATACTTTTTTTAAATCAATAAGATCAGAATTAGGTAAAGTAGATTATAGTTTAGTGAATAACAATTGCGAACATTTTGCTAATAAAATAACAGTAGGAGAAAAAAAATCAAATCAGGTAATAAAAACAACTGGGTATCTAGCAAGTTCTTTAACTGGGGCAACAGGTGGTGGAATTTTAAAATCATTTGTTATCATACCATATATAGGATATCCTGTTATAATTGGTGGTGCATTAGGAACTTTAATATTTGGTGTTATATCATACTTTATACCGCATAAAAGTACTTAAAGATTATCATATATAGTATAGTGTAATAAGCCAAGTGTTGAAAGCTTATTGCGAATGCGTTTATTTTTTTTTATAATTATGTTTATTTATATTATAATTTATCGCAAAAGGTTTTGTTTATTCCTTTCAAAATTAAATACAAGCCCCGTTAGCTCAGCGGCAGAGCGCTTGACTTTTAATCAAGTGGCCGAGGGTTCGATCCCCTCACGGGGTATAATTGGATTACTAACAGCAAAAAACAGTTATCAATTTAAGATTATAAAATGTAATCCGCTTAAGCAGCTTTGGTTGCTTACTCCTCTTTGTAGCTCAGTTGGTAGAGCGTTGGACTGTAGAGGTAAAATGTCGCAGACATCCACAGGTCGCTGGTTCGAATCCGGCCGAGGAGATTTTTAGTTCGGTTAGCTCAGTTGGTTAGAGCGCCGGTCTTATGAGCC
>CERI01284266.1_pt1 | contig 15317 bp, 2 predicted proteins | sample 350261 | NCBI WGS metagenome assembly CERI01 (sample SAMEA2620979, study PRJEB7988) | marine metagenome | isolation source: saline water (ENVO:00002010), including
TCGTACACATGATCGGTTTGGTTTAGAATCAAAACGAATATCACCGGACGGAGATGCTTCCTGTGAAGGCCATGATGGGTATCAATATATGTATAATAATTGGAAAACTGAAGGTCAAAATTACACGAATGATTATAAAAAACCTGATTCAACATTATTTAGAAAAGTAAAGGATTGGCATGTACCTAATTGGGATGTTAATGTTATTAGAAAACCATGCTTTAGAGATACATGTTATAAATTACCTGTATTAGATCCAAAAGTTGTCGTTTCGACAGATTGTTCTACTGCAGGTACAGCGAATAAAGGATGGATGGGTACAATTGTTAATATTAGAACACCAGGAATAGATGGTTTTGTAAAAGGAATTCCGTACACAATGGAAAATTTTTACAATCATTTATTGTTTCCACAATTGAATAAATTTTTGAAAACACCAAATGCTTCAGGAAATCCAGAAGCATGGACAGTACGCAATTTTTGGGTATCTAGACACTGGGATCAAAAAGAGTATTGTGGTTATAAAGATAATACAATAATGTTTGATATGGATATCATATGGCAAAATATAACTACATCTAATTGGTCTGTATATGGAGCAACAAGCGTAGAAAAAATGACTAAAGGGGAGTATAGAATACCAAATTCGTCAAAATATCATACTTCGGGAACTAATACAGGTTGTAAAAAAATATGGGAAAACCATTATAAAAATTTAGGTTATAGATATCGACATGTTCCATATTCGAGTGAAGCGTATGATAGATTCTGGGGTGTACTGCCTAACACGTGTATTCTATGGGGAAATTCTTCTCAAGGTAAAGAAATTGTTTTTAACGATTCTGGAGAGAACGGTGCTAATTTGTGTAGAAGAGCGGGATGCGTAGTAGAAAAAGTTAAACCTGTAACATGGACAGTAGTAGGTTTTAAATTATATGTATCCGCTAGTGATGATTATGATTTTAAAGAAAGAACACCTCAACGTATCAAATTTGACCCATTGAATATGGACCTTACACCAGCTGCGAGAAGTAGAGCAGGCGAACCATTTTGGAGTATAGCAATTCCAGTACCAACCGCTAAAAATTCACAAGAGTTTACATTCATATTTGACCCAAAATTGAGAGAGATAATTTCGAGACATCCAAAATTGAGATTTGAAGGAACAAGGGGTGATGGAAGTAAAGAACAAAAGTTTAGAATTTGTGTACTTAGTGGACGACATGATACAGGGTACACATCCATGGAAAAAGGACAAGACGGATGTGTTGCAGGTGTAGATCCAGTAGATTGTCAAATGAATCCATGGACTGAATTAGGATACGAAGTAGGTGGAGTACACCATGCAGGTAGGTGTTCAACTGATAATTCTACTAAAGAGACAAACTATGGGAAAAAATGTGCATATTATAATCATGGTGACGGTCCTGATAATACTAATGGGGAAGTAGCAAACAAGACAGGTATTATGTATAAAACAAGAACAGTAAAAAAACGCGGAGCAGGTGGAGGAGATGATTCTTGTAAAAATGAAACAACAAAAGAAAGTGATCCAGTAGAGTGTAATAGGGAAGACTGTCCTGTAAATTGTCAATATAATGCTAAAACAGAATGGGTAAAAACTCCAAATACCTATTATGGTAAACAAGAATATACTATTAAAGGTAAATGTGCTGGTGATGACTGTAATCCATGGGATTTAGTGTGTAACAGAAGAAAGAAGGAAGAAAACGGTTGGGAGCGAGATGCATCAGTAAAAGTTCAAGCAAAACATGGAGGTACCGCTTGTGTTTCTCAGAAGGAACAAGTGCAGCGTGAATGGTATATTACAGAAAATTGGAACTGTTAATAAAAATATTCATAATTTTAATACAAAACTATTTTTTGAAAAAATAATATTGCATTAAAATAAGTATGGGTAATATAATTGATAAAGTAATAAATGGACCTCCTTTTGCTCCTCAATGTGATCCTAAATGTACAATAGGTCCTGAAAATAGAGGTATACAATGTTATAAAGGAGAATGTGTACATTTATGCCCAGTTGGTTCTACAATGCAGGATAATAAATGTTCTTGCGATACAGGTTTTTCATATATAGAACAGAATTTAAAGGGTCAAGAACCTATTAAAGGTCAAGGATGGGGTTATTGTAAATTAGAAAATGAAGAAAAGAAGAAAAAGAAGAAGAAGAAGAAAAAGAAGAAAAAGAAAAAACAAGAAGCTCCTGTACCCGTAGTAAAACAAGAAGCTCCTGTACCTGTGGTAAACCAAGAAGCTCCTGTACCCGTAGTAAAACAAGAAACCGTAGAAAAAAAACCTGGTTACAATTTTAAACCAGAGAGTATTTTTGAAAAAAGAATACCTATCGAAATAGATGAAAGAGTTAAAGAAGTTGTTAGAAAAGAATTAAATAACAATCCTGATATGACTGACGAAGAAATAAAAGAATTAACCGCTAGAAAAACTACTGAAATTATTGAAGAATTAGCATTAGAATGTATAGAAGAATATAATTTAATGATTTTGATTTTAAGTCCTAAATATGGAAATGGGAAATGGCCAACTAGAGATAAGTTAAAATTATTAATTAAAAATAAAAATTTTCCGTGGTCATTCGATGATATTAATGAATGGCCAGAAGAAAAAGAAATTTTAAGCTGTAAAATGATAAAAGATATTAAGATAAAAATTGAAAAGTATAATGAAGAAAAATGTGAATATTCGGATGATTATCCAATTGTAACAGTAGAGTGTGATGCTAAATGTGGTAAAGGTAATGAAGAAAGAAAAAAAGAAGTCAAAAAAAATTCTAATCCAGATTTTTCATCTTTTGTGTGTAAAGATATAAAAGATAATTTTATATGTGAAGACGAATGTCCTCAAGATGTCGGTGAACCTTGTAATCCAGTTTATGTTTGGGATGGAAAGTTTTATAAAAATAAAACAAGTGCAAATAAAGGAGATACTCAACAATCAGAAGAAATGGTTATATCATTAAATACTGGAGAAATCAATCTTTTTAACGAATCTAAGAATGGTAATCTAAATAAAAAATACCCTAATGATAATTTTGCAAAATTAGGTGACAATTACGTTGTAAGTAGTTATAAGGCTGGATTTACAGATCCTAAGTTAGGTAGTTCATCTGGTTGGATGGCTAAAACTAATGTAGAAGATGAATTTTTACAAATAAAAACAAGTTCAAATATGATAGAACTAGTTAAAGGAATTGTTATAAAAGGAGTAGAAACAGGTTATGGGAAACATTATATTAAAAAATTTAAGGTTTTCGTTAGTAGAAATGAAGATTCTTGGGTTAATGTAGGAACTTTTGATACTGAATGGAAAGATCAACAATCTTCTCTGACACAAAAGAAAATTTATTTTAATAAAACAGTAGAAGCAAAGTTCATTAGAATTTATGCTGTTTCATGGGAAGGATCAGTTTCTTTAAGGGTAGGTTATATTAAAGATTTATCAGGAATAGTTAATTGTGTAGATGGGAGTGGGTTAGTACAATCTAATCCTAATGGTTATTGGTACCGTTTAATTTACGACGAACAAAAGACAAAAGAATCTGGGAAGTATCATAAAGGATTAGGTGCTTCTTTAAAATGTCCAACAGATAAAACAGAATTATATGTAAATAAAATTGATCAGAATGTAGTAGACTCTACTGAGTTATCAAAGTACGGGGATAAAAATACATTTATTGATTATAATAATAAAATTTTAAATTTAAAAGAAACATTGAATAGTTCTGAATTATCTCTTAATAATTGCGGAGTAGATCCTCAAAGGTATGGTTGGGAAGACCCTAATAATAGTTCGCCAACATTTGGTGGGTGTTTTAGGATAAAAGACGGAATTCAATCATCTGTATCAGCAACTTGTAAAGACCATCTTGGTTATCAATTCATGGAAAATAAGTGGAAAACTGAAGAGGATTCACCTAATGAATACAAAAAATATACTCTTTCAAAAAAATCAGGTTGGGGAGAAAGAAATGACCCTAGTTATGAAAGATATGATAATATACGTAGACCATGTTTTAGAGAAAAAGAGTGTTCTGAATTACCTGAATTAGAATTAAATTATTATGATTCTAAAAAATGTTCAACTGTAGGTATTTTTCAAGGAAAAGGTTATAAGGGGTTAATCATAAATATTTCTGCAGTACCAATAAAAAAAGTTATACAACCATTATATGATTATGAATTAAAAAAGTTAGAAGAAATTGACAATGAGAAAGATGAAAATAAAAGAAAAGAATTAAAAAGAGAAGATGAATTAAGATGGAATAATGTAAAAAATAGACTTAGTAATATTACTAAACAACTTGAAGAACTTAAAGATATTCCAGAAAATGAGTTGGTAGATAGACAAAAATGTATTATAGAGAATAAAATTTATGATAACGAACAACAAAAATGTAAAGAAGATTTTATAAATATTGAAAAACCTTTGAAATATAGTAATATTATTAGGAATAATTTTAAAGAGAAATTTATAAATACTATAAAGCCTTTTAAATTCGGTAGAAGAGAGAATTTTCAAACATATTACGTATTTAAAAAAAATTTGTGGCCAGACGCTGAGACAAAATGTAAAACATCATGCACGAGGCATCGATGTAGTCGCAAGGTTCTTTGCAATTGTGATATCTGTGATCATCAAATAAAGAGATGTTATACTGATGGTAAAATGTATAAAAGGCAATGGGAATGCGTCAAAAGGTACAACAAAGAATGGAAAGCACTTCCAGAAAGTAGAAGAAAATCAATACAATTTTCGAGAGAATCTCGAAAGTGTAGGGATAAAGCGTGTAAAGAGAAAGTAGAGAGAAAGAAATTTGAATTAAGACAGAAAAAGGAAAAAGATTGTAGGAAAGGTATCAATCCCCAAACAAAGGAAAATTATAAATCATGTTTTGAAAAAAAATGGGTCGAGGATCAGGAGAAAAGGAGAAAAGAACAAGAAGAAGAACAACGAAGACGAGATATGTGTATAGAGGAAGGGTATAAAAATTGTCGTGACAAAGAAAATTGGGATAAATATTGTAAAGGTTTCACTTGGAAAGAAATAAAAGAATTTGAAAAACATGATTTTTGTTTGCAAAGAGAAGCATTACATGACTCCTTAAAAAAAGGAGTGGAACAAAATAATATAGATGAAGTATGCAGGAAGAATAAAAACCCTCTATCAGGTGGATATTATACAGATTGTGCACAACAAAAGAGGGTGGAAGATTCTATTATAGCAGCAGAAAAAGAAAAGAAAAGAAAAGAATGTACAGGTTATAATTGGAGACAATTGGCAGATTTTGAAAGTAAAGATTATTGTGTAAATGATTATACAGACAAACATTCTACTTTGAAACAAACAAAAAAAGATGAAACTGATTGTATGGAATTAGGATATCAATCTTGTGCAGATAAGGCTAGTAAGTTAAATGAATGTAAAGGTTATGATTGGACTAGATTATCAACTTTTAAAAATAAAGATTATTGTCCAGTTTTTGCTAATGTTCATTATGAAATAATTAAAAATAATAAGAAAGAAGATGATTGTAAAAAAGCTACTGGTTACCTTAGTCCATACACCTCTTGTTCTGATAAAAGAACTAAGGAAATAATAGAAAAAATAAATAAAATGTGGAACAATGGAACACTTGAAAAAGGTGGTAATAAAATTTCAAGTGTTTCTCAAGTACAGATACACAAGAATATACAACCATTATATGAATATTTTGTAAAAAAACAAGAAGAAATTGATACAGAAAGAAATGAAACTAAAAAAGAAGAGTTAATAAAAAAAAATAAACAAAGATTTGATGATGTTGAAAAAAGATTTGATGATATAATTAAAAAACTTGGGGAACTTAAAGACATCCCAGAAAATGAACTTGTAGATAGACAGAGATGTATTATAGAGAATAAAGAAAAAAATTGCCAAGAAGACTTTATAAATATGGAAAAACCTTTAAAATATCGTAATAAAAAAGAAGAGTTTATAAATATTGGCACCAGAGAAAATTTTGGATATCACCACGTCAGCCGAAATTACGTTCCAGGGAAAAGATTCACTTGTTATACTACAATACAAGAGAAAGATGGGCCAAGAAAATGTGTCTGGGGAGGGAAATGTACACAAAAATATAAATATAAGTGTAAAAAAGCTCCTCATGGTTGTGCCTTTAATGATAGGAGTTTAAAAGATTGTAAAGAAAAAATTAAACAAGCTAAATGTGCAAACAGAGGTTACCCCGCATCAGGAAGAAAGGGAGGCCGTTTTTTCAGAACAGCTTGTCAAAATGAAAACGATGCGATAGCAGCAAAAAGAAAGAAAGAGAAAGAAATAGCTGATGCTAAAGCGTTGGTAGCGGCGAGAGAAAAAGGTTGTAAAGATTTAGGGTATCCCGCAACTAGCGGTTATACTTCTTGCGAGAATAAAGACAGATGGGATATACATTGTAAAAATTTCACTTGGGAACAACTAGACAAATTTGAAGAGTATGATCTTTGTGTAAAAAACCATTCTACTCATCATGATGCTTTAAAACGAAAAGATAATGAAGAAAAAGAATGTAGAAGATTAGGATATTTATCTTGTGATGATAAAACAACAAAAGATAAAGAATGTAAAGATTATACTTGGCAAAACTTGGCAACTTTTAAAAGTAAAGATTATTGTATGAAATCCCATCTTGAACAGAAATATTCTGAATTAGTATGCCAGAATGAAAAAGACCCTGCAACAGGGAAAAACTATACTTCATGTTTGGATAAAAAAAATAAGGAGGCTGCTGCTGAAGCAGAAAGAATAAGGATAGCAAAAGAAAATAAATGTAAATCTTATGGATTTTCATCTTGTGCGGATATTGTCAATAAGACACAAGAATGTAATAATTATAGTTGGACAGAGTTATCAACTTTCGAAAGTAAAGATTATTGTAAAATTTTAAATAATGTTAATTATTTAATATTAAAAAATGAAAAGAAAGAAGATGATTGTATAAAAGCTACTGGTTATCTTAGTCCATACACATCTTGTTCTGATAAAAAGACTAAAGAATTAGAAAAAAAAGATGAAGATGCTTGTATAGCAGATGGTTATAAATCATGTTCACATAAAGAAGCAATAATTTATAATAAAAAGAACAAGTGTAATAGTTATACGTGGAAAAAATTAGTAGATTTTGATAATGATAATTGTAAAGATTTGGTCGGTGATGAAAAAAGATTGTTATTAAATAACCAGTTAGTAAGTGAAATAAATAAATGTAAAAGTATGAATGATAATAAATTTATGAGTCTCGAGTCTACATCTATGTGTCATGTATTATTACCAGAACGTGTAGAACAAATATCGGAAAAAAACAATAATGAAAAAGAATGTGAATTAGAAGGTTATAAATCATGTGATGAGAAAAAACAAACTATTGAAGATAACATATGTAAATTAAGTAATTATGACATTAATAAGTCAGAACATTGGAAAACATGCGCAGGAAAAAGAATTAAAGATATAGCTATTCAACAAGCAATAAATAACCAAATTAAAAGTCATAAAGAAAAACAAAAATCAACTACTGATGTTCTTAATTATATTAATAATGTGAATAATGTTCATTTTGGAGTTAATGGAGTCGAATCAAAAATGTATTATATCGATAAAGTTAATAATCAATCTTGTAAACAAGAAAAAATTGACCAAAGTTTTAGTGTTGGAAAATTATCATGGACTAAAGATAATTATTTTACAAATTGTGAAGATAAACAAAAATATAATAATGAAAAAAATTGTATTTTAGAAGGTTATGATTCATGTGATGATAAAAAATGTAAAAATTTAGGATATTCTTCATGTACAGAAAAAAATAATAAAGATGAAGAAGAATGTAAAAATGCTTCAGGTTGGGGTTCTCCTTTTTTATCTTGTGAAGATAAAAAAAATAAAGAATTACAATTTAACATAAATAAGAAACATTGCGAGAATTATAAACATTTTGAAATAGAAAAATATAAAAATGATTCTCTTGAATGTGAGAAAAATTATACACCAAATAGATTATCTTATCTTCAATATGATCATGATAAATTTAAAAAAGAATTAGATAAATACAATGAAGAAACACAAGCAAAATCACAATATAAAAAATTAGAAAATACAAATAAAAAGTTATTTGATAAAATAAATGATACAATATTAGAATTACTTGATGATTATATTTCAGAATATGAAGGAACTGAATATATTACTCTTCAAGATATTAACAGGGTTAAAACAAATTTTTATTCAAAATCTAATTGGGTTACAAAATTTTATAACGCTAATACTGTTGAAGAAGTAAATAAAATATTAGATGAAGCAAATAATATATTTATAGAAGGTGCAAATGAAATAGATGCAATAATTCAAAGTAGATCGATGAAAGACTATAGTAATAAAGAACTATCTTCAAAAAAACAATTAGATAAATATAATAAAAAATATAATGAAGAAAAAATAAGATTAAGAAAAATCGAAAGAGAAAGAATAGCTCTAGAGAGATCTACTATATATGAAGTACAAAGTGGAAAACAAGGTTATGTAGAAGATAGAGTTTCTAATTGGGATAATATGTTTGATGGTCAATTATTGGAAGCTATTAATACTATAACTAAAGGTACAAGTAAAGATATTTCATCATGGAGTAGAAATAATTATAAAATTATCAAGGTTGCACCTAGTGGTAAGTATTTTAACACTTCAAAAAATAGTGGACAATATGGGAAACCTGAATTATTAAATGGCAAAAGTTCAGAAGGAAGACTGTTAGAAAAAACTAGTGTAAATGATATTAAAACAATCTCTTTTAGAGAATTAGGTGAAAGAGATACTACAGGAGGAGATGGATATTACCGCAGTAGAATAAAATTTAATTCAGATGTATTAAAAAAAGATACAAAAAAAGAATTACCATCTTCAATTAATTGGTTTAAAAATGTATTAAATAGTGAAAATAGATGGGATATTAATAAGGCTAAGGAATATTGTGAAGACAAAGGATTGAAATTATCAACAAAATCTGAAGCGGATGAAGAAAATTATCAAAAAATATCTGGTGGGATATGGAAAGATTGGATAGGTTTTAGAAAAAAAAATGAAAGACAAACAATAAACTGGAAATCTCCTATGGAAGTATCTGGGAATATAGATTTGCATTGGAATACTAATGGAAGTACAAGGAAATATCAAGATCACAATTCTTCTACAACTAATTTTTTTGGAAACATAATTAAATTGGAAGGTCAAAAGATTGGTACAAAAATAAATGATGTATCTGGTAAGTTTAGTTATTCATCAAATATATATAAAAAAATATCAAATTTAAAAAATAATGATAAGGATGTTGGAGGTTTTTCTTTTAATGCCGATGATTTTAGAAATAGAGTAGAATGGATGGTTAGGAATATAGAAACTAATAAATGCGATTTTTATGAAATTGGTAATGAATATGTATATGGATTAAATGAAGCAGATAAAGCTGGGAAAAAACCTATTGATGAAAATAAAAATGTTCTTATAGAACTTGTTAGAGAAACTATTACTCCTCAAAATATTCCAAAAGAATGGAAATCTTTACCATGTAGACAAGAACCAAATGAAAATTATTATGGCAATGATTCTAAAAAAGAATTAGGAGAAAATAAAACAATAGAGGGACCATGGCATAGTAGTCTTATTTTAAATCCATTTAGACAAAGTTATAGTGATAGGTGGGACAGTAATGGACCATTCATAGATACAACAAAAACATCTTCGGAACAAATAAGAAGTGATTTTATTTGTAAAGCTGAAGGATGTGGTAAAATGTGTTTTGAAAAAATATCATGGGGAGATTGTAAACAAAAAAAACATAAAAGTATCGGAAAACCTCATTCACTACAACCTATAAATACATGGAAAAATTTTTATGAAGATAAACCAGATTATTGTTCATGTGAATATAGAGAATGGAAAATAGAAGGTTTAAATGAATGTGGTTCAACAGACAAAAATGGAAACCCTAGTATTGGAAAAAGAAATAAACAATTTGATATATCTGGAGAAACAAAAGAAATAAAATATAGCGGAGATGAATACGAAAAACAAGAATGGCCAAATTCTGCAACTTCTGTATATTGTACTTATAAAAAAGGAAGTGAATCTTTAAAAAATATTTTTAACTATGTAGAATTTAATGTCATAGAATTAAAAAATGAATTTGTAACAAATGGAGTTTCTAAAGAGACTTTTTATGATATTAAAGGATGTGAAAATTTAGCTAATTCTCACCCTGGTTGGGAATGGAAAAATAGTGATGATTCTACAGATAAACCATATGGTTGTATAAAATATAATTCAAGTATAGAATTTAATAGTAAAGGAAAAGGAGAGTGTTCTAGTCAATATCAATGTGTAGATAAGAAAGTATCAAATAATTCTTTCCTTCCAGTAGGATTTCAAATACAACCTGCACCTAATGCAGTAGATTCTTCTTCTGATAATGAATGGAAAAAATATTGGCCTAATAAAGTTAGAGTAGTAGCTTCTGATACAATAGATGGTATAAAACAACCAGAATGGGGTTTCAGAGATAGCGAAAATAAATATAAGAATAATCAACAAGTAATAAAGATTGACAAACCAAATGATAAAGATGAAATTATCACTTATTTATTTCATCCAGATATAAGACAAAAATGGAAAGGAAGAGATTGGTTTAGAATTTATTTCCAAGAAGGTTCTTCTGGGTATACAGCAGTTAGAATTAATTTACTTTATGGTATCCCTGGTTTAAGTATTGAACAAAATAAAAAATCCGTAAATTGTACTAATGTCGAATAATTATAAAAAATTCATAATTTTAATACAAAACTATTTACAAAAAAATAATATTGTATTAAAATAAGTATGGGAAACTTTTTGGATAAACTATTTAATGGACCTCCTTTTGGACCAGAATGTGTTCCTGAGTGTACCGATTCTCCAAGAGGTTCGAGATGTTATAAAGGTCAATGTGTTCCAGAATGTCCAATGTATTCTAAATTTGTTAATGGTACATGTGTTTGTCAATCTGGTTTAAACTATTCATCAGTAAATATTCCAAATAAAACTATTAATGATGGTTGGGGACAATGTACTGGTGAAGTAAAAATATTGTCTGAAGAAGATTTAAATGAAAAAGGTTTAATATTTCCAGAAGATTATAACCCTATTTATAAAACACAAATTATGAATGCTTATTCGTCAAATCCTGACATGACAAAAGATGAATTTAATAAGCTTACAACATTAATAGAACAATCTTTTAAAGATTCTGTTAAAGAAAGATGTCCAAAAGAAAATGAAATAATTAACACAATACTTTCTGATAAGTATGGTAAAGGTAATTGGGTAGATAACCCACTTAGTGTTAACATTCCTTGGGAATCTAGTATTGAAACTTGGCCTAATCGTGAAAAATTAGTAGAATGTAATAGTATTACTAAACTACATAACACTATTAGAGATAATAATGTTCCTACATACGGAGAAGAATATCAAAAAGTAGTTGAAGGTTGTAATAGTGAATGTAAAAAAAAAGTTTCAAAGAGTATACAAAAAGAAGCTAATAAAGATTTTCCTTTAAATGAACAAGAACAACAAGTCAATACTAAAGAAATTGATTGTACAGACGAATGCAATGTAGATTGTGAATATAAAATAGAAACTACTACATTAGGTGAGTGTAGTAAAAATTGTAATGATGGAAATGGACCAGGTGAACAATCAGTATCTTTAAAAATAACAAAAGAAGCATTAGGTAGTGGAAAATGTCCTATTAAGAATGCTAAAAAAGGTGAAACTTACTTAACTGAAATGAAATGTAATAATTTTGATTGTCCTAAATGTGAAGTTATTAAAAAAGAACCTTATTACGACGATACAGTTGATTATAGAGGATTTACTAACAATGGGACTATATATCAAAAATGTTTAAAGGAAGGACAAGAAATAGATTGTGATGGAGGAAAAGGAGATAGACATTATATTGATGGAGCTAGAACTAAATATACCGTGTCGTATTTAGAAAAAAGTAATGATAAAGGAAAAGTATGTGTACCTGGACCATATGTTGTATCAGAACCTTGTAAAGAATATGCAGAAGACCTAGCTGGGAATAAAATAAAACAAGAATCAATTAATAAAAAAATATCAAACAGTGAACTTGAAAAAAACCCTCATTTACTTTATGTACCGGGAGGAGGTAGAAAATGTAATAACGAATGTATATATAGTGATAATCATGAAGAAATAGTTAAAGAATGTAATGCTACATGTGGTGTAGGTGACGAAGAAAGAAAAAAATTTGTAATAGGTGATAAAAGCGCTAATGTATGTCCAGAACCTGAACCTGTATCATTTAAATGCGCTGAAACTCCTTGTGACGCAGATTGTGTTTTAGCAGGAGGTGGTCAATACTACCAAGATGGTGAAAACACTTGTCCGGGTGTATTAGGAGGTCCTTACCCTAATGTTACATGGGATGATGTCAAAAAAGAATGGAGTGATGGTCAACAACATGTTAGAAAATTAAAACAAGTATCTTTAATACCAGCTAGAGGTACTGGAACATGTGACCTTAAAACTAAAGAAGAAAACTGTCCGACTAGTAATGTTATTAAACCATTAGATTGTAAATATGGACCATGGGAATTTGAAAGAATTCAAGGTATGGGTACTACCGTTAGCACTGTCAGGTATCCTAATGTGAATCATAAAAATTTAGGTAAACATTGTATTAAAAAGGAAAATTTAAAAAATCGTGGAAGTTTAAACCCTATGCAAGTATTTAGAAGAGAAATAGAACAAGAAGCTACTTATGGAGGTAATGCTTGTTTAGGATTCCCTGAAAAAAAAGAAGATTATTTGACAGAAGATGGAAATGAATGTCCTCAGAATCAAAAATTTGCTGGTTCTTGGTCTGATTTAACTTGGAATCAAGTTAACTGTAAAGAAAAATATACAGAACAAGAAATAAAGGATGAGTATGAAAAAAATTTTGACTTAAACAAAGATTGGCCTAAAAAAGACCAAATAAAAGGACCTGGTAATGTTAAATATTATGAGTACAAAAAAAGAACAACAGTAGGTGAAGCAAAATACGGTGGGTTTGAAAGTGGAGATTGGTACTCTTTAAAAGATAAAACTACAACCGAAGAAAAATATCCACCAATAACTGACTTTAGAGAAAAAAAGTACAGATTATGTAAACCTTTATCAGATATCAAATATCCTAATAAAGGATGGAATCTACATGAAAATGTTATTAAGAAAGATTGTACACCTGTATATAAAAAAGAAGATAAGTTATATAGTAGTAAGAAAGTTATTTTTTCTAATAATACTACAGACATAGAAATGAAACCTAAAATAGGAGAAGAATCTTATATTCATGATATTAAAAATGAACCTAAATTTCCACATGGTTATTTAACATCCGGTAATTTTACTACAAGTAAACATGATGGTGACAAAAGTACTTTTAATCCAAACCTTGACGATGATGATTACTGGAAATGCCCTGGCAAAGGACACTGGTTACAATTTGAAACATTGAGTAATAATATAGAATTAATAGGAGGTATTATTCTTACCGATAATATAAACGTAGACGTACAATATAGTAGAAATAAAAGTAGTTGGAGTGCAAATGTACAATTATTTTCTAAAAATAAAGGTGATCAACATTTAAGAATTTTTGGAAAACCTATTGAAGCTAGGTACGTTAGGGTCTATCCATCAAGAAAGTGTAAATTAAAAGTAGGATATTTAAAAAAGAATGATGGTGTTATTGATTGTAAAAAAGGTTATAGTGGTAGAAAAACATTATGGTCTAAAATAGTCTTCGATGAAGGATTAACAAGGAAACATGGAAATTGGCATGAAGGTAATGCTATTCAAAAATGCCCAAAAGATGGCACTGCTTATGCTGTTTGTTTAGGAAAAGAAGAAGATTGTAAAGATGAATTATTACCATCTGAATTTATTGGTAAAAAATATTCATCAGATGGTGTATCCGCTGGTGAATTAAAAGAAAATGATTTTGAATTACCTAAAGATTGCGGGGTAGATTGTAAATATGGTGGTTGGTATAGTAGTCGTAGTGAAGCAGCTCCAAATGTATGGGGACCTTGTGTAAAGAATGATGGAACTCCTGCAAAAGTATCTTCAGATAAAGGTTTCCAATATCAATATAAATTTATGAGAACAAGTCCTTCTAAACTATCGGATGATGTTAAAGCTGGTATTCCTTGTTTCATTGATTTTGACAACAAAGTAGCTAATAATTTTGAAGAATTAGAAGCTGAAAGAAGTCATAGAGTTAAACAAGAATGTAATCGTGAATAAAATAATTTTCGATAGTCTCTTAGGAGACAATTAAAAATTATTTAGTAGTAAATTATAACTTAATTCGATGCATCAATTGCTGCCGCTGTTGCTACTCCTACTGCTGCTGCTTTTTCTGTATCTATAACCTTCCTCCTTCCTCCAAGATATCCCAAATTATATTGATGACGTCTTACTCCGTATAAACTACCTGATATATACATTATAGTAGATACTGCCCAACCTGAAAACATTGAATTTATTAACATTTTAGAAAAATCATATTTTGTTATTACTGGGCAAAATTCATCTTTAGTAGAAGATTCAGAATCAGGTTTTCTGATATCTATTGAATAAGGAGTTGGTGTTGCTTGTCCTGTATCTATTTTTGTTTCCATTTTTCCACTATAAGAAGGATTTTTAACACCTGATAAAGTAAATGTTACTGAACCATTTTCAGGGAAACCTGTATATTTAATTTTTAATGTAGGATATAATATTTTCCTGTTGTAATAGAAAATAAGTAGTTGTAAAGAGTTTCTATAATAGAAGTCGAGTTTAACAGCATTAGCAGCAGCTTCAGCAGCAGCTTCAGCAGCATTAGTAGCATTAGCAGCAGTTTCAGTAGTGCCAACATTAGTATTAGCTGCTACCAAAGTAGTTTTACCTGTGGTAAACAAGGTACCAACAGCACTACTACTAGTACCATCGTCATTAAATACTGGATTAAAATTACCTAAAGTTGTTGGGTTAAATGTTGGCAAAATTTTACTATCCGTAGTAAAATCTTCATTTTTCATAAAATCTGCAGCTGGAGCTGGAGTGGAATTTAAATATCCTTTAATAGACTTAACTAATTTAAATTCATTTTCATCAGAGTCTTCTATGTATGAGTCTGAACCATATGTGTTCATAAA
>CERI01028673.1_pt1 | contig 15312 bp, 20 predicted proteins | sample 350261 | NCBI WGS metagenome assembly CERI01 (sample SAMEA2620979, study PRJEB7988) | marine metagenome | isolation source: saline water (ENVO:00002010), including
CAACCGATCTTAAGTCGGTCTCCTTAACCACTCGGACAAGTATGCTTTTTAGAAAGTTTTACGTCATATCTAGGACAATTTTATAATAAATTATTATAAAATAAGCCTCGTAGGGGGCTCGAACCCCTGACCCTCAGATTAAAAGTCTGATGCTCTACCGACTGAGCTAACAAGGCTGTTTTTTTTATTTAATGTTTAATTTTTTAAATAATATTTAATTAATTTACTTACCACCTTTCTTTTTACGACCACCTTTCTTTTTAGGTGGTTCAGGTTCAGGTTCAGGTTCTTCTTCAGGTTCAGGGTCACTTTCATCTTTAATAGATCCATTATCTGTTTCTTCTTCATTATCATTATCATCAAGAGTTAGTTGTTCCATTACCTCTTCGACAGATTTAGATTTAGGTTTTACAGATAGAAGGCGTTTCATTCCACCATCAAGCATCTCAGCTACACATTCGTAGACTTTGACTTGAAGTGAAATAGTTCTACCGACAAAGATTGATTCTACTTTAAGAGAGCAAGTACAATTCATACGTTTGCCAATAAGGTTCATAGGGTCAAGATCATCACCATTACCATCAACAAAGAACGAGTTTATAGTGATATCACCATCTTTCTTTGATACAATCAATTTAGGATACAAGCAAGGGGATTTACCTTCTACAATTTTACCTTTATCACGTTTACGATAAACAGGGTTAAACTTTTTGAGATCAGATTCATCAAGATCGTATTTTTCTATAGCATGTTTAGTGGTATCTTCAAGGAGGTGAGAATGACAAGTATCTACAATAGATTCAAAAGTGGAAATAAAGTTTTCTTCGGCTTCAGTTGCACCAGTGCGATTCCAAAGACAAAGAGGGATGCTGTAGCCGGTGATTTTATTAGAGGCCATATCTGTATTTTCTTGAACGCCAAAACTAAATAGTTGTTCTGTGGGGATGATTAGATCACCAACACTTCCATCACCATTCTTATAGAGGATATTGATTCTCTTATAAGAAATTGGAGTATTAGGGATGGATTTAGTTTCAGGTTTAGAAAAAATGATGTTACCAACTTCGAGGTCGGCACAATGAGTGAGTTGAGTGTTCGAGGACATGTTTATTTATATTCATACTCTGAATAAAAATCAATTTTTAAAAATGTTATTGAAATGGTATGAAATTATTTGTAGTTCTTGTACTCGTCACATCCAAATTTAAACATTCCGTTAAAACTTGCTTTATAGTAAAATACACAATCTTCAATCTTATTACTCTTTCCAGTATTATTTATGTATAGTGCGGTATAATCATCTGTAATTTGGTCCATAATCTCACAAAATTGAGCAAAATCAGGAATAACTCCTGCATAATTTTCCCACAAACTTTTTCTATTTTTTAGATTAGTTTCTCTGAGAATAAAACATCCGTCAACATTTGTTCTAATAACAGGTTTAACGTCCATACAATATTGAAGTGAAAGAATAAATAACATTTTCCAATGCCTACCATTCTTAAAAATACCTTGATAAAGAGGATCATTAAATATTTTGGGATCATCAGTACAATCATCTAAAAGAAGGATAGACCAAGGGTTAGGTAAAGTTTGTTTTGCTAATTTTTGTCTTTGAATGAAATTTTCAATTATATTGTTAGTTACCTTAGTGTGTACAAAAGAATCTGGAAATATTTGTGAATAATGTCCATTACTATCTTCGGTTCCACTAACAACAAGAGCTGTTGGATATATATGTTTTTTATGGTATAATAAATCAGTAATAAGAGTTGTTTTACCAGTACCTGGTTTACCAATTACAACAATTTTTGAACCTCCTTGGTCTCGATCTTCAAAATTTTCACTATTTGGTAAAATCTGTTCAAGATTTAATTCGTTGATGTTTAATGATACAATTTCATTATCTCCCATTTAAATAATAAATATATTTGTATTTAAATTAATAATATGTTAAATTAATAATTTAAAAAGTTTTTTTTTAATATAAAATGTCTTATGTTAGGTTTTCTGATAATACAACAAATTCAAATAATTCTTATAAATTATTTAGTGGAGAACAAAATAAAACTTTGGAGCAATCTTCCCCTCAAGATTTGCAACGTCAACAAGAACAATTTCAACAACAAGTATCTCAACAACCAAATAATTCCAGTCAAATGATTCATTCTCAAGCTCCACTTCCAAGTTTTGAGAATGAAAATAAGACTAAGCAGATTGAACTTCGTCAAAAACAACAACAACTGCAACAAGAAAGATATCAGTCTTCTATTCCCACTTCTATGGAAAATTATAGACCTGAGCCCGAACCCGAACCTGAACCTATTATGGAAAACTTCTCTAATATGAGTATTAATGATATCCAACAACGATTTCCTAATGGTAATGAAGTTTATATAAATGAAATTCATCGTTTATTACAATATGAAAATTCATTAACACTCGACCAAGCTTCTAACTTGGCTCAGGGTAATGGTTGTGGTGTTGATGGTTATAGTGATATGTGTCCAAGTAGACCAATTCAAGTAGAAAATTATAGACAAAAAGGGGATTGTGTTGGTGAAGATTGTGATGTAACCTTTTCTACACAAAAAGAAACTTTTGTGAGTCCTAGTGATAAACTGAAAGGATTGGATGTAACCTTTTATACAAATGCGGGATGTGGATTTTGTCAACAAACTAAACAAATGTTTGAGGAGAGTGGAATAGATTTGACTAGTGATGTGAATGTTTCAACGAGATTACCTGATGGTGCTCGTGGATTCCCTCATTTTGAAAGTAAAGTTACAGGAAAATCTCACACGGGATTTCCAAGAAGTGTTGAAAGATTATATGATTTATTATCATAATTAAATTATTAAAATATTTAATAATTTATAAAAAATCTGTGATAAATTCTATTTTTTCACCATCATTATGGATGTGAACTCCTAATCCACCATAATTACCATAATCCCAATAGTTGTCACCAAGTGACATAACCACATTGTAATCATTTTCAAATATTTCTTTACGTGCTTCTTCTTTATATTTGATATGGTTTCTAAAGATATTTTGATTCCACATATAAAGATATTTATAATTTATACCTAATTTTTTTAACATATCAATTGTACCTAATCTGTTTGTTCTACTTTCTGGTCTTGCAGTTATAATAAATATATCAATACCTAGTGAGTTTTGTAAATATAATAAAAAATTATAGACATCATGTATTATTTCTGAATTATCTTCTGGTGAATATATTCCATCCACTAATATTGTACCATCTATATCAAATACTACACATGGTTTGTATACATCATTATCATACATTTGAACTTCATTGTGAAAAGTTTTCAATAATGAATTATATATTTTAGTCATTTTTATTTATTTTTTTTTTTTTTACATTATAAAATGACTTTTGCAGAAGTTTATAGTAAAATGTCTCCATTTCTTATTGGAACCGCTATGTTAGCCTATGGAATTCTATTATGCCACCACGCCAATTCTCTTATTAGGAAGAAAATGAAGGAAAAAACTGATGATGTATCCGGATGCGATGTATCTGACGACGTTCTATTAGAACAAGGTATTGCTATAATTTTAATACTATTATCTATATTTGTTCTTAATAATGCACTTTACGCACACTTTCCAGCTGTGTACCGAAAACTAACATACTTGGGTGACGTTCACACCAAATATGGTGGACATCCGTTTATGAAATACATTCAAATGATGATTGTATTAGCTTTCGCAATCTACTTTTTAGTAGATATTGAGAAACATAAAGCATGTGTCAAAAACACTGGTGGTGTAGGTGGTGAATCACTACTTTTTATATCAACTATTATTGTCATTGCTGTTATATCTCTTCAATTATTATACCGAGGTATTCAGCTTATAAGACGACCAAGAGTTACGGCATATACGAAAAAAGAACGTCTCGCTCTTGCAGATCAAGAATATGGGGGTTTGTTCGAACACGATAATCCTAAATTTTCAATGAGAGGAAGAAAAAGAAGAGGATAATTTTAAAATTATAAATATTATTTATAATTTTTTTGATATTTTAAAAAATTTGTATAAACAACTTCTTGCATGATAATTTAATTTAATTTTGTTTGAATAAAATAAACTCTTCAAACACTCAATACTTAACCAACATATTCCGTTTACATCATTATTTTCACAATATTTATCGTACTGAAGACTAACATCACTATAATCAGTATCTGTTATTAATAAATAATATTTCACGTTTTCATTTACATTATAACTTTCACATCCTTCTAGAATATCTTCGGACAATACTATACCAGTTTCTTCTTTTAATTCTCTCAACGCACACATGTTAAACGTTTCTCCTTTATTAAAACTACCTTTAGGAAAACCCCAAAGATTACCTCTAGACTGAATTATTAAGATTTTATCAAGTTTTTTATTATAGATAATAACCCCAGCTTTTTTTTTTATCGAATTACTAGAATAAACTACATCACTTTTATTATAAGTTGTTATTATAAAATTACACTTCCCACAAATACATTTCATAACGTTTCTATACTTATTAGATTTATTTTTATAAATATTTATTTTAATTGGTGTACGAATAATTCCTGTTTTCTACCTATTCTATTTGCACGTCCTACCACTTGTGTCTCCAAATCTCTATCTAATTGGTGATAAAGTATAATATCCGTCGCCTCTTGTAGATTTATTCCCGCTCCATTATTCTTTGAATTCAGAAACATCACTCTTATATCACCTTTCTTAAATTGTGTAATCGTTTTATTTCTTGTTCCTGTTTGTCCTTGTAATTCTTTAAAAGATACATTATTTTCTTGTAATACTCTGTGGATGAGGGGAAATGATTCACTATAATTTGAAAACACAATAAATTTACCATTTTTATTATTGTTTATGATATCCATTATAGTTTCTGGTTTTGTTTTTCTTCTGGAACATGTTTTTTCATGTGATGGTGACTCATGTTTTTTCTTAATATATGTTAAACAATCCGGAGTCATATTACTTCTACATAAAGGACAAGAGCTATGAGTTTTTTTCCATTCCAATATACAACTACCACACATAATATTTTGACAACAGGTTATCAATACCGGTTTTTCTAATTCGCCCAAACATATAGAACAATCACCTGTCAGTCTTTCTTTAAATTTAGTCTCAACTTCATCTAATTGTTTATTTAATGATATTATTTTCTGTTTGTGATGCTCTATAGCACTCTGCGAATGATTACGATTATGATTCATTTCTAAAAGTCTTATTGAAGAGTTGTGATGTTCTAATTTATACTTTAACTTTCTCTTGATAAGTTCAAATATATTTGAAGTTTCATTTCCACCAAGTCGTCGAATCGCACCTAATATATTACCAGCAGAAATCATTTCTGAAGTTGTTGTATCAATATAACCTCTACACATATTATAGAGTGGTTGATAACAGATGTGTTCTATATAATTTGTTTTAGGAAATACATAAGAACGTTTTACATAATCTAAATCATTTCTAACGCATAATTTTCGTAAGATATTACTTGCCATATAACTATTAAATATAGAGCGAAGGAAATGAGTTTTCGATGTAGAACCATTACGATATCGTAATTGATCTGGTGTAGCGGTAACAAACCAATAAAAACCTGCTCTTACTTCATGCATAGCAGGAACATGTATATTTACTGGTTCATCATATATGAATCTTTTAAAAGTCACGTCTCTATATCTATTAACCAAACGATTGTACATAGTCGGTATAACTAATACTACATCATAATTCGATATATCAACTTCATTCGCTAATTTTCTCTTGTTTATAATTGTATAGTTTTTAATTCTCATCAACTTCATTTCATTTTCCCATTGAGTGATTATAGATTGATTTACCAACACAAGTGTTGTTTTTATTTTTTTATACCTACGTGTTTCTGTTATATAAAACATACTATTACTTGATTGATTATATTCATTTATATATTCTGAAACATATGGTTTCTCTAAGTCCCATTCCATTTTATCTCTTTCAATTAAACCAACAACACTCAATGTCTTACCATAACCTGTCGGGTCTGAAAACACTCCTACATTACTTTTAAATTTAACATTTTCATCAAAAAATCTATCTTGATTTTCTTCCCTATCTTCTAGTAGATGAATAGCCGTTAGTTGATGATCAAATAAGGTTGCTTTCCAACGTTTACCAGGTTCAACTTTTGGGTATTCAGTCATTTCACTTATTTGAATATTATTTAAAATGAGATTTAAAATCAATTTTATAATAAGAAATGAAGACACTTAATAAGACACTTAGACAAAGGAGGGAATATAAAAAACTTGTAGGATTTCAAAATATTCGTGATAAGTATTATGAATGTGCTAATAAAATAAATAGTAAGAATGTAAAGGGTGTTAATACAGAATTTTTAGGTTATTGTCACAAAGTTAAGATTAGTAGTAGAATAAGATGTACACACAAAAATAAATATGAGTTTAAGTGGATACAGGAAGTTAATGAATTAAAAAAAAAATTAAATAAATAATTTATTATAGAAATGTCAATAAGTTTTAGTTCTATAAAAGGTTATCATAATAAAGTAAATCTAGGTGATTCTGGATATAATGTGAATGAAAAATTCAACAAGAATGAAATGTATACTGGTGGAAATCCAACAAATTGGAATAGTAATCACAATATTGTTAAGGATAAGAGTAAATCTATACACACTAGGTATAAAGAAAAAGTGGGAACAGAAGTTATTAGTAATATGAATAGAGATACCAAATCTTTTAATGATAGAACCGTTGAAAATATTAGTATTTATCCAAAGGGTAAAAACTTGATGGCAACTGGTATTGATTATGGTGGCACTCCTTATAAGATTGGTGATTCAAGTAAGACTTGTAAAATAAATTTGGGTGATTATGTTAATCCTACAGAAAATTATGCATTATCACGCAAACCAGTGCAATATGTTAATACAACAACTAATAAAAGTGATTATACGATGAAACCATCAAATGTAAATAGGAAAATTGATAATCATTCACTTAATGAAAATTATGTTAGTGCGGATGTTCACTCAAATAAGTTGGATCAGTTTTATAGAAATCATAGTAATCTGAATATGGATAATCCTCAACAGATGAAAGGTATTAATGAAAACAAATTGAGTTATAGTGTTTCATACAATAAGACTAAATCTAATAATTATAATAATATGTTTCATGCACAAAATAATAAAGAATTACAAGTGAATGAAAATTATATGAGTGTGAATGCTAATACTACAAAAATGAGTACAAATAATACTTCTGTTAATCATGATTATATTGATACAAATAAATTTGTGAGGAATGGAACATTATTAGCAAACGCTAATACTAATTTACGTAAAAATTTCAATGAGTTGGAAGTTACAAGACATCCAGTAACATTACAGAATAAGTTAAGTGTAAATGAGTCATATTCTAATAATAGGGTGGGTATTCGTGCACCGACACAAAATTTGAATTATAAATTATAAATAATTTTTTTATTTATAATAAATGAGTAGATTTTTAGATTCAAGATGCGGTGTCCCAATTTTCATGATGGATAATGAAAATGTTGCACGCAGATGCGGACGATTAAATGGTTTTGTCAGCGCAATTTCTTTTACTATATTCTTTCTAATTGGAACTATTATCCTCACCATAAATCTTAATAAGAAGAGGAAAGACATTAATGGTGAAATAATACCGGAAGATAAAGATAAAAAGTTTGTTTGGTGGCCAATAGCAACAGGTATTGGTTGTATACTACTTTCTTGGTTAACATTTCCATTTCTAGGTGGTTATTTCAATGTTATGAGTTATGAATTTAAACAAAATGAAAAACGAGCTATGAAAAAACGTGGATTAAGTGATAAAGAAATTTACGCAAAACAACAGAATTTATATGAAAAAAGATTGGAAAGTAGATCAAGAATACGAGCGGCACAAATACAAGCTGATGCAATGAGAGAAGCTTTTAGTGGTAGAAGAAGATAATTTAATAATTTAATAATTATTAAATAGTTATACTATTATACAAAATTTTCAAATTGTCATTAAAGACCTTTTTCTTTTCAATAATTCTATATAAAATTGCATCACCAGACATACTTTTATTTTTATCACATAACCAATTTGAACCCACTTCTCTTTCCAACAATATCATTTTATACACATTCACATTCCTCTCATCTTCTGGTAAATGTGCATGTGACTTGTATCTTACTCCACGTCCTATGATTTGTCTCAACTTGGCATGATTCCATACTGGGTCCAATATAATAATATTACGAACTCCTTTTAAATCAAGTCCTTCTCCACCAGCTGCTGTAATAATCAATACATCCACTTTACCTTCATTAAAACTTGTAACTAACTTTAGTCTATCTTTAGAACTTACCGAACCAGTAAATGAATTATATGTTATTTCATTTTCAACTAAAAACTTTTGAATAGGTTTTATACCAAAATCAATCCAATTTGTGTATATAAGTGTCTTTCCATCCTTAATTATATCTAATACTGCTCCAAGTTTCATTGAAAAATAATCATCACCACCAATATCATTAACTGCTCGTCTATGTGCATTGTAAAATGCTTCCGGAGTGTTAAACATTATATTATATACTTTATTACCGGATACTAATTGTTTGTATTGTTTTTCCCATTCTTTATTCATTCTAACTTCAATGTATTGTTCGTTTACACTTGGAAAATATCTTATATCTTTATTTTCTACATAATGCATATTTAATTTTTCAGCACACAAAGTAACAAATCCAACATTTTCATCAAAAGGGAGTTTATGGTTGATGTAATATTTTTTTGCTGGTAATATTTCTTTATTTTTCTTTGGATATTCGGAACCAACTAAATTTTCATCACCATGTAATATATTAATAATACTTATAAAGTCTCTTATATCATTAATATATGGAGTTGCACTTAATAACATTCTTTTTTGACACAATTTCGCACATTTAATAATACTCTTATATGTTTGACTATCATAATTTCTCAGATTATGAACCTCATCTAATATCATAAATTTATTCTTACAATTAACCACATCACTATTAATCCTCATATTATTATATGATATTATCATATATCTATCCATATCTTTACCTCCATAAAACTTTATTAATTGCTCTTTATATTGTTCCACCACACTCGCTGGACAAACCACCAATACCATTCCATCTCTATTATTATCATCCAAAAAACATTGTGAAGCTGTTATTGATGTCAGTGTTTTCCCTAAACCAGTTGCATGACACACCAATAAGTTATTATGTGTTTTCATATAATCTACACATTTTTCTTGATATTCGTTTAATGTATGATCTATAATTCTGTCTTTACATTCTCCTCTTAATTTTCGTTTTTTCATACTATCTTTAAATTTATCCACCTTACGTACTCTTGTTGTTGGTGTACATTCTAAACTTAAACGAACATCAATTGGCATATCGTCACTTTTTATTCTTTGTCCGTCTTTAAAATAATATATTTTAGCATCATTACCTTTTATACAATAATAGCCTGTTTTTTTGATATTCTTTTTAGATCCGTCTTTCTTTACTCTTGTTTTTGTTTTAGCATCATAGAGATATTCTTTATTGTCTTTCCCGACTTTTTTTATAATTTCAGGCTTGTCTTCTTTCTCTTTTTTACGTTTTCTGATTTTTCTTTTGGTTTGTTTGGATTTTTTACACTTTAGCTTTTTTCGTTTTTTCTTTTTGATACTTCTTTTAGGTATTCTTTTACCATCTTTGAAGTAATATTTACGACCATCAGCACCTTTGCGACAATACGTTCCTTTTTTTCTTCTTCTAGTTTTGGACTTTTTGCACTTTAATTTTTTCATTCTTTTCTTTTTGATACTTCTTGGACTTACACGTTTACCATTTCTGAAATAATATTTACGACCATCTTTACCTATTGTACATTTATATTTCATTTTTAATAAAAATGAAATTATTTTTTTTTTATAAATTATTTCTTGCTACTATTATTTTGCTAATAATTACTAGTATAAAAGAACCTACTACAACAAGATTTGTTAATTGAGTAAATTTATACATCTCTTTTTGTCTTTCTTCTTCTTCATCAATTTTTTCAGAAAAATCTGCAATACGTCTCTGTATAAAATTATCTTGACTTGTTATCATTTTAGCAATTTGTTGTCTCTTTTGAACTTCAGTAGCCATAAATACAACTATACCATGAACATCTTCTCCTAATTCTTGAATCTTATCACAATCCTCTTTCACACTATTTGGTGCATTTACGCTCTTGACAACACTTCCAATCAACATTCCACCTAACATACTCATTCCTACAAAGTGCATTGCTGCTGCTCCAGCCCCACCACCCATTTTATGTGTTCTACGTTGTAAAAACTGGTTATTAGTTGATTTACTTGGTAGATAGTCTTCTATATTTAATTTAAGTGCAATATTATCATTTGACATATTTTATTATATGATTTATTTTTTAGAAAAGAAATAATCATAAGCATTTTGTAAAATATTAGCTTTGATTATAAAATTAACAATAATTATACTTAAACTTGTTACGAGTACTATTTCAGTCCTTCGTATTCTGTCATTATTATTTTTAAGATAATCATCTATTACTAATTTATGTTGATCATGTGTATTCTTCATATTGTCTATTAATTTTTGACATTCAGCTTGATTGCTAGTGTTTGCATCAGATATTCCATTGTAAAAATCTTGCATCTTCTCCATCGATTTAATCATTTTTTTTGCACTATCACAATTTTTAGTAACATTCATTGTATCCATTACTGTATTTGCAAATGCTCCACCAACCATACCACCTATCATTATATAACCTAATGCTGCCATTTATATATAATCTTTAATTTATTTTATCTTTAAAAAATATTGATAATATCATTTTTACAAGTAGTATTAATATTATTGTTACTACTATTGAAAAATATATAAATTCTTCCCTATCTAACCTAATTTTATTTTTTTTTTTCATTTCATCTATTTTAGTTGTTAATAAATCTACATCTTTTTTTGTTTGTTCTATCATACCTTCTACCTCTTCTTCTTCTTTATGAAATTTATCTAATAATTCTTTTGTTTGTTTCTTTACTTGTTCAATCTGTTCTGTTAGTTCATTTATCATTTTACACTTCTCATTTATTTCTCCACTTGATAAACCAGCGTTTGTAAGTATTCCAACCCCCATACCCCCTACCATAACTGTTCCTAAAACTGCTATTGATACCATTTTAATAATTAATTATAATATTAAAATATTAATTCCATTTCACAAAAACAAGTAATACAAAACATATCATATACAAAAATATCGTATTCACAATTGCAGAAAAATTAAATAAATCTATCTTATCTTGTATAGACTTTTCATTCAACTCTTTTTGTGTATCTAAAAAAAATACAAAATCCTTTAATAATTTCATACTTGCCTCATCAACTCCATCTGTTGAATCTTTACTTATTTTACTAAACACCTCATTCTCATCCATCAACTTGCGAGACGTTTGTGCATCCATAATAACTTGTATAGCAGTCCATCTCATACCATCTATTTTTGCACTCATTTCTTTTTTTTTATGATCTAATGCTTCATAATGGTCTGTTGTCACTTTTGTATCAATCATTTCCTTAAATCCTGTCAATGCGGCCATATTGTGTAAAAATCTTGTTCCCATTAATTCAGCAGCAGCTGTGCTACTACATAATCGTGCACCTGGAGTATAATCTTTTACCATTTATTATAATTTATAATAAATTTAAACTTATTTATTTCCAACTTATAAATGTTATTAATATAAATATAATAACAAGTATAAGTACGAGTCTGAAATTATCAAGTAAACTTAAACGTTGAAATTGTGGTTTGAAAATACTATCATAATAATCACCTTGTTGGTGTAATGAAATTAATATTTCATTAACTAATTCAATCATTTTTTCTTCACTTTCCAATTGTTTTTTAAATAAATTTTGTGTTATTTCCCACTTCTTTTTATCCAAGTCTTTTTTCATATTTATCATTTTTTTTTGTAATTCATTTTTACCAAATTTATAATCAACTGCGTGACTCATACCAACTAACATTGCAGAGTTGTGTATTAATGACCTACCGAATTCTTTTACTCTTAAGTTTGTTGTATTACCACAAAAACTATCAATAACTGCTTTATCATACTCTATAGGAAAATTTACATCATCAGTCATTTATATTAATCTATTTAAATTTTAAAAAATTTATTATTATAAATACTACTAATGTTGTCAATACTGATAACGCCGCATCCAAAATTCCCAATCTTTCTTCATCAAATATATATTTATTACTAATATAATTATTGTTTGTTCTTATATAATCACCAAGCTCACTAAACATCTTCAATCTACCCTCATTTGTTTTATCTTGTTCTAATACTAATTTTTGCGTACAAGTCCATTCAACCGTCTTTAATTGACTTTTTAATTCATTAATTTTTTCCATCAATTCTTCCATCACATTAATACCTGTATGTTTAAATGCTGAACTAAAACCAAACATACTTCCTACTTGTGATGTAACTGATTTCAAGAAATTAACACTTGCACCTTGCTTACATTCAGATTCTTCATATTTCTCTATCAATTTCATTTATTATTAATCTTTTTTTTTATTTTTATAATAATAAATATGGCAGAATTTGGAGAATTAATGGAATTAGCAATGGAGTCAGAAGTTCCTGTAGATTTCGAAAGCATGGGCGACATTGAGATAGATTTCGATAACCTAGATTTGGATTCTTTCGATCTAAAAGACCTGACAGATGTAACAGACATAGTTGAAGAAAAACTTATCAATTATGATGGAGAACTATCAGAGAATAGCACAGCGAGGGAGTTGTCTGAAAAATTGAATGAGGTAGAAGGTAAAAAAAACGCGTACGATACAATGGATGCAGAACCCGACATCAATAACCCAGGAGAACAGGTAGAAGCAGCATCTGCTGCTACTGGTGAGAATCCTTTACCTGATGAGGGAAGTAAAGGAATAGACTCAACAGAAACAATAGAACCAGGAGAAGGTATTTCAGACACAGAAGCACAATTAGGAGAAGACTTACAAGAAGGTCGTAAGAATATAAATGAAGCTGTGTCAGAAAAGGTAGGTTACGACAGTATGGAGCCTGAGGAAAAACAACAATTTAAGGACGATGCTAAAAGAACTAACGATAAGGTATGTGATTCTTTGGAAAGTATGGAGGGCGGGGAGATAGATTCTGAAACCAGACAAGAAATAAATGAGGCATCGGATTTAGGAGAAGAAAATAAAAGTATATCTGATGAAAAAATGGAAGATTTGAAAAAGAACTTGAAAGATATTAATGAAAAAATGGAAAACTTGAATGAAAAAATCGAAAAGGGACCTGAAGAAGGAAAAAGTTTAAGTGAAACAGTTAAAGATATATTTATGGGTTTAGTTGAAGTTCTTAAAATTTTAGGACCTATTTTTGGTATGTGGTTTATGTTTAATTTAATAAGTTATGTGTTTTCTGAATGTTATTGGATACCTGTGAATAAAAATTGTAAGTTTTATGATAAGGATGGAAACGAACTTGAAGATTGGAGTAAATTACAACATACTAAAAAACGTATGAAAAAAGAAAATACGCAAAAATCTTTTTATGCAAGATTGACATTTCAAAAAAGTGATAATAACGCTGAATGTGCTTGTAATAGTGCCGCACAAAGTTTTTTAAAAGTTGTGGCGAATGCGGATGAAAAAGATAGATATGGTACAATTACTACAGATAAAGATGTGGGAGATCCTTGTAGTGGTAGTGGTAGTGTTGGTACCACTCCACCCATCGCATGTTTTGAGAGAGGTGCTCCAGAGGAAGATGAGAGAAAACCAATGTGTTTAACTCATAATACGACAAGTAATGTAGAGAGAAATAGAAGAGCGAAGGTAGCTTGTGGAGGATATTATAAAAAATATGATTGTAATTTGTCAGAAATGATAAATAGTTTCGCTAAATTAGCTGATATGATTGCACATACAAATCCACTTGATTTAATTAAGAAAATAATATACATTATAGTAGCTATTATAGCGGTATTTTTTGTTATATCAATTGTTAGATATATATTACGAAAAAAGTCTGAGTAAATAAAAATTTATTATAATTACTTATAATAAATGACATACAGACAACAAGTTATAATGTTTTTTTCTATTATAGTTTTAGGAGGGTTGTTAACAGGAGGTTTTATTATATATAAAGGTTCAAAGAGTGAAGATAAATCATGAGTCTAAAATTCTGGATATTTCTTTGACCATTCTATTTATGGTTAATTCACTAATCTTTACTATATTTATAAAATCAGTTATAGATATATTCCTATTGTGTTTGAGGATATAATATCGAATAACACCACTTGCAACTGATTGAGGTCGTGCGCGATTAATTACTTCAGATTTTTTATGAATTTTTGTATATAACTCAATCACATTTCGAATGTCTTGTTCAGAGGCAGATAAGTTATTCATAAACTCTGTAATTATATTTTGTGGTGTTATATAATTATTTTTAGTTATTATTTCTTTGTTTTTACAATTCATAGTTACCAGCTTCAAACCCTTTAATCCATCCTTACGTTGAATATTAAATAAATTAATAAGAGAATCACACGTTTGAGGTTTTTCCATGTTCTTATAAGCATAAAATATACAAGCAAAAATTATAGATTTGCGTGTATTTCCTCTGTATATATTGTTTTGGACTACATGTTGATAGATATTATTGGCTTCTTGAATAATATTATCGGGAATGTCAAGATTTGAGACATCTTTAAAGATATTTTTATCTTCTGATTTACGTATGTGACAACGACTAGTATTATTATACTTCCTATTATTTGTGTTGTAATTGAAGGTTTTGTGGTCGTTATTATATAAAATTTCAGTATCCATTTGTAGACCACAACAAGTACAACACTTTGTTTTAAAATCTATGATGTGATTACATGCTTGTGTGTTATTATCACCATCTTGAATCATATTATCAAAAAGAGAAAATTCAGTAGACATTTATTTAATTTAAAACTTTATAATAAATCAATTTATAAAAGAATTTAAATGAAAAATAGATATAAATAAATAAGATGATAAACATACTTTTTTATATGGGAATTTTTACGGCTGGGATAGTTATGTGGGGATTATATGAAAATAGTGGTGAGATTTCTAATTATGTATC
>CERI01048499.1_pt1 | contig 15304 bp, 21 predicted proteins | sample 350261 | NCBI WGS metagenome assembly CERI01 (sample SAMEA2620979, study PRJEB7988) | marine metagenome | isolation source: saline water (ENVO:00002010), including
TGTGTATGAAAATTATCAACAGTAACCTCATTCTCAAATTCTCTGCGTCGTTCCGCATAGGCTTCCTTTATAACATCCAGTTGTGATTGTAAATCATATCGTTTTGTCGTCAACATTTCTATTAATTTTTGTGTTTTTACTACTAATTTATTTTTGTCGTCTGTTGTGCATTCAGTAGTCTCACAATTTTGTTTAAGTATCTTGATTTTATCTCTTTCACATTTAATTGCAATATCAACCTGACCAATTTTAAATTGCCAATTACATGAAAGAAGACCTCCACTTCTCTTCTTACGTGAACGATGCCGTTTTTTATGTGTTTTCTTCCCATTTTTCTTTGAAACGCACGAACGAGTCCGTTTTGGTTTTACAACTTTTTTACTTCGATGTAATCTTTTCGTTTTACTCATTATACTATAACACTATAAAAGGTCAGTATTCGTATCATCTATCGTGGATTCGGGTGGGTTATTCGGAAAATTTGTTATGTGTAAACTTGCATTCTCGTTCGCTTTCTCGTTCGCTTTCTTGTTCGCTATCTTATTTGCAGCATGGATAATAGCTGAATCCGGATCTGTTGCATATATAACCGTTTTGTCTTCACTTACTTGATCCAATAATCGTTTATTGTAGTCATCGTCACCTCTTATAAAAAATCCTTTTTCGTTCAACCGTGCAAACACCTCCGCAGAGTGGGTTTTTTTATTTAGTCCACCTCTCTTCTTACGTGAACTATACCGTTTTTTATGTGTTTTCTTCCCATTTTTCTTTGAAACGCATGAACGAGTCCGTTTTGGTTTTGTTTTCACAACCTTTTTACTTCGTCGTAAATTTCGTGTTTTACCCATTTTATATATTTACATGCGATAAAATTGATAGCTCTTTTCTAAAAATATCTATGGAAACCATTTAAACACTTAGGAGTTAATCGTTAATACTATGCCATTCAAGTCTGACAAGAAGTCAAAGAGCGCCACCAAGAAGAACAAGCTTCGTCGCAATCATCGCGATGACGATTCTTCAGAGGAGGATGTGGAAAATATTCACATAGAAGCAGATAGTGATGAATATGAAACCCTTTCAGAAGAAGATTCGGACACAGATTCGTCTTACAAACCGCCTAAAAAGAATCGTCGGCATTATAAAAAACAAGAATCCTCTGATGAGGAGGAAGAGTCTGACGACGAGGATTCCGACGATGAGGAAATCGATTCAGATGAATACGATGAAGATGGATCGGTCATTGATCCTCGCGAATTGCGTAAAACATTGGCAACACTTTTCCCGTCCAATTACATCAATAAAAAGGTGAAAAAGGATGAAAAACATAAAAAACAGTCTTCTTCCAAAAAGGCAAAATCGTCATCGAAAGATCGCCCTAGTTCAAAACGCGGTCGAAAACACCGAAAGGTCGAATCTTCCAGTGAATCAGAGGACGATTCCGAGGAATACGATGACGAATACGATGATGAGGAGGATGACGAAGAATTTGAGGATGAAGATGGAAAAGATTTCAATATTATCCTTACCATGGGAGGAGGAGGTCAAATGCTCGGTCAAGATGATGCAGACGAAGAAGCACTTCAAGACGACAATGAGGAGTGTGATAGCGAAGATGAAAAAACATTCATGAAGGAAAATTATCAGGCAATCACAATGCCGAAATCGATTGCTGATATCGACAATGCCAAGAAACTCAAGAAGGAAAAGGCAAATAAGAAGAAAAACAGGCGTCATAATAAATCCGCGCATTCTGAAGATATGGAACCTGCTGATGCCGAAACCGAATACAATGATTTGATCGAACTGAAGAAGCATCTCAGTGACAAAGTTGCTAAAAATCCCAAAAGCAAGATATTGGTGAAGAAACTTGAGGAGTGTCGAAAGTCCATTCGTAAATTGGTGAAAAAGGTGCGTATGAAGAACGCGAAAAAATACAACAAAATGGTAAATAGCGACGTTAAGCGCCAAAGTGAGATTGAGTATTTTAAGAAGGAAATGTCGAATCAAGAACAGATTCGTGTCATGAAAGAACTCAAGAAGATCAACGAACATGTCGACGTGAAGAAGCCATATCGTCTTAGTTTACTCGACAGCACGATACCTCCAAAATACAAGGCAACTGTTCTTCAAAAAGTAAATATGCTCCGTACAATGGAACCCGGAGACCCCGAGTATTACAAGCTAAAAACGTGGGTTGATGCTTTCATGCGTATTCCGTTTGGAGTGACAAAGAATCTCAATGTCTCCATGACAGATGGAATAGATGTTTGTAGCGATTTCATGGAAAATGCAATGAAAACCCTCGATCAATGTGTATATGGACTAAATGATGCGAAAATGCAGATCATGCAAATGATCGGTCAGTGGATTTCGAATCCAAATGCATTAGGTTCGGCCATTGCGATTCACGGCCCACCGGGTACAGGCAAAACTTCCCTTGTCAAAGAGGGAATTAGTAAAATTCTCGGACGCGAATTTTCGTTCATTGCATTGGGAGGCACGGGTGATGCCAGTTTCCTAGAAGGTCACGGATATACGTATGAGGGAAGTCTGTGGGGTAAAATCGTCCAAATACTTATGGATAGTAAGTGCATGAATCCGGTGATATATTTTGACGAGTTAGATAAGGTAAGTGACACACCTAGAGGCGAAGAGATCATTGGTATTTTGACCCACTTGACGGATACTTCTCAAAATACACAGTTTCATGATAAGTACTTCTCAGAAGTAGAACTCGATTTGAGTAGATGTCTCTTTATCTTCAGTTATAATGATGAGAGCAAGGTCAATCCCATTTTAAAGGATCGCATGTATCGTATTCAGACAAAGGGGTATGACGCGAAAGAAAAGTCGATCATAGCGCGAAATTTCCTTTTACCAAAAATCCGCGATCAGGTGAATTTTGAGGAAGATGCGGTAATTATTCCCGATGAAACCATGAAGGAACTGATTGCGAATAAATCGATCATGAAGGGAGAAGAGGGTGTTCGTAATTTGAAACGTTCACTAGAAATTATCCATACCAAGTTGAATCTGTTCCGACTCATGAAACCTGAAAAGAATATTTTCGAGAAGGATATGGACTTGAAAATTCAATTCCCCATTGAAGTAACAAGCGACCATGTCAAGAAACTCATCAAAAACGATGATGAACCATTGAACCAGAGTTTACTTGCACTGTATGTTTAGATGGGTCCACAAACACACGATCATTAGTGATTTGAAATAAACAAAAAAATAATACTTAAAAAAAAATTGTGTATATAGTGTATATTTTTCATGAACGAAAAAGTCAAGGTTATGGTCTATGCGAAATTGTCGTTACAAGCCATTCCTCCAGAAATACAGGATGCAGATTATACTAAAATATTAGAAACAATCGAGGAATATATTGAGACAAATTGTCAGCATGTCAAAGTGGACGATTTAATTGATATAGATCCTGACAGATCCAAATCAATTACTTATTGTGAAGTTTGTTATAAAACGTTTCCCTAAAGAAGGGGGGAATCCCCCCTTCAACCCCCTCTGATTGGGGTTTATTAGTAAGACCTTATGTGGAAGGATTATTTGTTACATCCACAAGACATTTTGTAACAAGTGGAACAGGTCTGGTTTCCGCCACGAGTAGTCAACAGATTTAATTGTGTTCGGTCTAGACATAGATATCCCGTTGAGTTTGACATACCTGAAGAAGCTCTTTGACATGCGGGTGCTAAAGAACCCTGTGCGTCGGCAAAAGTCGTGATCTTTTCATTATTTTCCATGGGTCCATAAAGACCTCCGGCCAAACCACTAACGCGTTGTGCGGTGTCGGAAGCAGCAATACTATCAATAAGATGGGTGTCTTCCTCGTTGGTAGCATTTGCAACAGGGTATTCGGCGTAACGAACGCGATCTTGACCTTGATCTTTGGTGGATGTCATACCCTCAATATTGTTTGAGGCAAACTTACCAAAAGCGTTATAAGGCTGGATTTTTCTAGTGGAAAGCATAGTGGTTGCAATCACAATAAGAGCGAGAACCGCGATGGCAAAAATAAGTCCATAGGAGATTTTACACGTTTTCATTATAAGTATATACTTGTAATGAGAAAAAGTACACGATGCAAGAAAATATTTATGACGCATCAGGTATTTCGCGCAATGATTGATATAATTTTTGTAAGGGAGCGCTATATTTTGCGTACATGGGATCAACTAACGTAGCCTTAACTAATAATTTGAGATTGTCTAATTCCTGTGGGATGGTTTCTAATTGATATTGGACGCTTTGGGGTAGATCACTTGCATGCGTAATTATATTTTTCACGTTGCCTAAATATTTCAAACTAATCAATTGTAAAATAGAGGACATACCATTTATCTCCTCCTCGTTTTTACGAATAAAATCCTTATTCTCATCCATCGCTTTTTCAATAGCCGGTCCACTAAGGTCATGTATTAATTCCTTCGACTCTTTTATCGTTTCAGTTGCGCCCTTGTTTTTCTGTGTAGCAATGTCGTAATTATTCAAATCCTTATAAAATTGAGTTTTTGCGTCTACAAATTTCGGATTCAATAACAATTTATCAGTTATCATATTTCGACAAGCTTGTCCGTAATAAAATTGCGGTTCGCATTTATTTTGACGATTATATGTTTCGTACGATAATGCTAAATACATCATGCTAATAAATGTTGCGAATATTAATATACATAGAATCGAGCCTATATAAGTCGGTTTATGATAAGATATATAATCAATGGCTATATATTGGGTCATTCTTGCTCTATATAATGACCGTCGATTTTACTTTGGAGACGATGACGTTGGACCTGGACTATGACTTGGACCTGGACTATGACCTGGACTATGACTTGGACTATGTGTTTTCACTGTACTAATTGCACCATCAGTAATGTAATTATTCAATACAAAAGTGCCTCCCAATTTAGAAATACTGTCACGCAGTTTGGCTATTCCACCTAAAATGGAAATTCCTAAATTACTCGTTTCTGCTTGATTGTTCGGTACATCAGTTGCCACCTTCGCAGCAAGACGATTTGCACTCATATTTAGTCGAGAACTTTCACTTGTCATTTCACTTGCATTACTCTGAATATTATTCACAGCAGATGATAAACTAGACGCCTGTGCGTTCTTAATGTACTGTTCGAATTCGTTTTGAGGATCTTTTCCAAACAAGTATGCATTTGTAATCACAGAAATACGATTTTGATAATCACTGTAATTTGAATATACATACCAATATGCAATGGATATAAACATAACAAGAAAAAAGAATACTACCATAAATGTTTGACCCCATTGCATATATTGTGTTGTAATCGGAGGTACAAAATATTTCGTCATTAATGAATTAATTGTTTCCGTGGACGTTCCTTGAGGCAGATTTTCCATATACACTTCTTTTATATATTATAACGCCTTCAAAAAACATAAAAGAACTTGTTCTACCTATAATATTCATTATGCCAATGACACCTGACGAAAAACTCAATTTGAAAAAGATGATGGGTGAGATGGATTATCAAGACAACACCGATAATATTCGTCGCCTAAAGCACAGTAAGTATATTCGTGGAGATGTGAAAAAAATGGAAGAATTAAGGCTCGCCCATGCAGACATGAAAGACACACATCCCGAAGGATATTTCAATATAATGCGTGATGAATGTCGATTTATGTATGATAATTATACCGACCTTTTCAATCGTTTGATGAAAGATGAATTAAATACCACTATTTTGACAAAATTTCTCATTGTGTTAAAGCTAATTGAGGACGGTTCAGTCGATCAACAAGAGGGGTCTGTTATGATAGGTAAATATTTGAAGGATTTGTATCTCGATTCGGCTGTTCGTAAGGCCGATGCTTTGGACCAAGAGCGTGCCGGTGAAAAGGAGCCTGTAAATGAAGGACGTGATGTTTCATGGAAAACATATCAAATGGGACTCAAATAAAATGATAAGGTCGTATAATGGAAACATTACACCCTTTCATCAGTATACATAAAATTGAATACACTATCGAAATAGTAGTATATTCAATTATACTTTACAGGTATGGACGATACCACTTTGCACGCAATTATTATGGATGCAGTGAATAATTACACTGAGCCCAAATATCGTAAACCCCAAAAGGCTGATTATGATTTGAATTGTCATATGGAGCAGTCACATATCACACCTCACGATAAAGAGGGTATTAGTCGCCATCAAAAAGAATACGGTGAACGGAAACGGATTAAACCGTGACGTACGGGTACCAAAAGTCAACAAATACCGACCAATGGGAATTTTAAACCATCAAAGAATTAGAAACCAATGGTATAATTCGTTGAATGTATTTACCTGCATAAATATTTTACGATTTGTTGTATAACGGAATGACAGAATATATATAATTGCATCGATCGGTGATAATATATATATTCTTGACTATGTTAGCACATGTCGATTATTTACCTATTTCTCATTTTACCGACGGGTTTTTGTCTCCCGTATAATCTTTGAGGTTCATTATTAGGTTCAATATTTTCTTTAGATGATATACATTTCTGTATATCATCCTGCAGAGAACATAATATATCATTTTTGTCAGAATCATTTTCACAAGACAATGCCATTTGTATTTTGTCTTTCATATTGATTAAAGACGAAGTTGATAACATAAATGAATCAAATATGTAAACTTTATTTTCTTTGTATAGTATAGTATATTCTCTTGCATGCATGAGGAAATAGGAGTATTTATTGGAGATTCACTAAAAAAGGAGGATACCATGGAAAAACATAAATATTTCGTTTTTGATTTGGATGAGACTATTGGTTCATTTTCCGATTTGTACTTATTATGTAAAATATTAAATATAGTCCAACATGATTTGAATCGATATTTATTTCCTGATGCTATACAAGTTGTCGATCAATTACTTGATATATTTCCTGAATTTCTTCGACCAGGTATTATTGATATATTGTATTATATTTATATAAAAAAACATGCCTCTGTTTGCGATGGAGTATTCATCTATACAAATAATCAATGTATTCCGGAAACATGGACGCAACATATTATAAATTACATTGAAAAAAAAGGGAATATGAAAAATCTTGTGAATAATATTGTTTTGACATTCAAAATAAACGAACGTATTATTGAACCAAAGCGTACCACTCAAAATAAGGTTTATCGTGAATTTATAAAATGTTCTTATTTGCCAAATAATAGCTCTATTTGTTTCGTTGATAATGCATCTTTTAAGAAAATGAAGCGAGATTGTGTCTATTATATACAACCGCCCTCTTATTTTCATACACTCGGTATGAACGATATTATTCGTCGATTCTTAACATCGGATTTGGGATTGCGATTCACTCATTTGACCGGTTCATCCAAAAACGTATTGGAGGAAAAGATGTATGCGGCGAGTCTTTCACTGGGACGTAGTAATAAATCATACCAATATAAATTGAATTCAGTAGAACAGTTATCACATATAGAAACCTCGCGCAAAATCATGTATTATATTCGTGAATATTTGTTTTATTCGAATAAAAAACGCCGACAAACAATGTCTTTACGAAAAAAAACATTGCGTAAAACACGTAAAATATCACCGGGATTATGAACTGAGATGTAATATCATGAGCTCGTCCTCGTTTAATTTTTGAAATGTGAGACATTCGTCCATTTTGTATTGTATAAATCGATTGTTTTTGGATTTACATAATACTTGGACTCCTGAATCAGTGAATTTTACATCCATCACAATACCCCCATTGGTTAATTTGGGCGAATCTTGTGACAGACGTATCCAACGTACTTGGACCCCTTTATGCAGGTCACATACATTTTCGACCCATCGAAAATCAGCCAATTTTTCCTGTATTTGACAGATTTCTTCTTCGAATGTATTGAGAAATACTGCACGAATGTTTTCCCGAATTTCTTCCGAAACAGATGCCAATGTTTTATCCTTTAAATAATGCGTTTCGCGTGATTGTGCTAATAAATGCTGTATATTGAGAGTATTTTCCAAATCAGGGTTATTACGCTGATTTTGAATTTCTTCCAAAATGGAGTTCATGGTGGTTCTATGTAGTTATATAGAACTTAGAACGAAATATCAATTTTGTAACGGGTCAGGTGGATTATATTTGCGGAGCGATGTATATTCCAAATTGTCGTTTGAAACAAGATCACCAAATATTTTCTTTTTTGATAATACATATTCAGCGAAGTTGTTTGGACGTCCATATATGTTGGGTCCTATCTTTCGTTTGCTATTGATATATAAATATACATTGTATAAATGTATGTCTCCTTGAATTCGGTCATGAATACGATTGCGATTGAAATATTGGTGGAGGTCAAATATACACTCCTTAAACTGTTGACGATATCGATCATCGAACCTCCATATATAATCCCATAATACCTTTGGTAGCCGATAATACCGTGAATGCATGGTTTTTAAATATCGAGGTAATATCTTATATTTGGACGACATTCTGAATAGCTAGCGAATTTATCGAAATACTTTAAACGTATTTTGTATTCAATTTTATCTAGTATGTTACATGTATTTCTCGCGTACCGTCTTGTTTTCCTTCCAATTTTATATGAACGATCTCTCCTTCATATACACCTGTTTCATTCTCAGTAATCACATTTTGAATTTTGCCGTACAAATAATTGGAATCTTCAGGTGATTCATAGTAATAATTGCATGTAAATGTACCGTTTTGTGTTTTATATGTGGTAATAGTGGTTACATGATTTACACCGTTTATTTTTCTATGATGATTTATAGAATATACAACACCAACCTTTTGTTTTTTTGTATCATATAAATCTGCATATATATGATTGGTATACACATCATTATCATCATCAATATAATTAATTTTGGACGTTTTTTCAAATGATTTTACGTGATATGTGTATATCTCAACCGTTTTTGATTTTTTCATGGAGAAAAATAAAAGTGCTATTAAAGATAGACAAATGGCGATGGGTAAAATGACATTGACAGTTTTCATTTATAATATATCCAATCATTATAATTTATTTCATCATATTCGATAGAGGTTTTTCCATATAGCGAAATAATATTTCGGTCATTCCCGTGTTTACAAATAAGAAAAATCCAGCCGCAAAAATAAGCGTGCGATCACTTTCGCTCAGCGTTACTTTGTATAAGGGATTGAATCGATACATTAATACAAAAGATACGAATAAACGAACTATCAAACTCAATGTCTTTGTGTATTCAGGATTCACGTAATAAATTCCTAAAAATGCCATGATATAAAATGCATACAATAGCCCTACGATCGCCATATATACTCTCGATGATTGGTTTTGAACGAACGAAAATAGAGTCATATAAATATATACATATATTTATGTGCTATTACTGAGTGTATTTACCAAATGGTTTCCATTGGATATATAAATGGGGCACTGCTGCAGTTGGCATACCCGGTACAATTATTTGAAGCAAATAAAATACTAGATTTCGCAACGTATCCACATGATACGAATCCAATGCACTAAATTGACTCGAATAATACTCAACCAAATCAATGAGTTTTTTGGTTGGGTCACCCTGCTTCGACCCACTCTTGACAAAATATTCATAAATCATATTTTCAATTTTCTTTTGCAATACTGTATTATCTTGAGAGCCGTTTGCCAAAGCGATTTGTGTAATGTCGTATCCTGTATATGTAGTACTACCAATGGTCGTTCGATTTGCTTTATAAGTGAGCTTTGTGTGAAAATTTTTTAAAAATTCGGCATTTGTATATGTGCTGTGATTGGAAGGGCTGGTTGATGATCCAGATATCGCTGGTACTGCTGGTGCGGTGGATGGGGCTGATACTGGTGACGGTACAATACCCGCTGCTTTTTGGAAACAAGACTGAGGACATGTAATTCCGCATGTAGTATCCGCACAAGCAGGCTCAGAATCATCTGACGCAGGTCCAGGTGCAGGTCCAGGTGCAGGTCCAGTTGCAGGTGAACCTGCAAAGTTGCTACCATTGCTATGTGATGATGCGTATTTTGCAGCTGCACCTGAACCTTTGTTATAAATATATTGAAAATTGTCTTCCGGATTCCCTTGATATACGTCGTATGTTGGGATTTGGGCGATTTCAACATCGAAACACGGAATACCAGACCATTTTAAGGGAGGCCATTCTACCTTTGGTTTCGGATTATCTTGTGTGGGTAACATGGGAATAACTACTTCTAAAAAATAATATCCAATATCCGTCAATTTACTTTTTAAATCCGGTGTAACTGGTCCGAGTTCATATGGGCTCTCACCTACAATATATTCTTGGACGGTATCAATTGTATTCATATACGGAACACCCTTTTCGTCAAAATATAACGCTACCGTCTCGTCTATGATTGTATTCAGTGATATGATATTACTTTTACCAAGATTATTAAAGGTACCATAAGTCGATGTGAGTGGGTGACGTCGTGGCATAGGATATGTTCGTGCACCTTCAATTAGCGCAAACGGCGATCCATTGGCTTGGAAATGCTGTATAATAAATATGCCTAAAACCAAGATGATTATACTATATAATAGGTGTTTCAAATACATAAGGAGATAAAGAAATATATAGTATCCTTAGTAAATATTTATGAGTCACAAATACGAGTTGCTATCTAAACTCGGAGAGGGCCAATTTGGATCGGTTTATCTTGGAAAAAAACGGAATGGTTCAGATCAAGTGGCACTCAAAATAGAATATAAGGATAGTCCCTATCAGATGTTGAAACATGAAGCTAGAATATTGCATTATTTATACGAGAAGGGATGTGCGTTTATTCCCATTGTTTTCTGGTATGGACGTTACGAAAAGCATCTTGGAATAGCCATGAGTCATTATGAAATATCTTACGAGGATTTCATTATGAATGATTCTATTCTAATCGATTCCAAGAAGAATCCAGAATATTATTTGGATAAAATGATAGAAATAATCGATCACATTCATGACCGATTTGTAATTCATTGTGATATCAAGCCTCAAAACTTTATGATGCGGAACGGAGATTTGTTTTTAATTGATTTCGGTCTTTCGCGGATTTATGTGGATGAAGAAAAACAACCAATTCCCGAAACAAAGGGTCATGACACCGTTCTTGGAACGCCTAAATATATAAGTGTATTTATTCATGAAGGATATAGTCCGTCATGTCGCGATGACACTATATCATGTCTTTATGTTTATCTATTTTCCAAGATGAAAACATTGCCTTGGGAAAATATACCCGATAATATGATGGAAGAAAAAGAGGGTATAGAACCGATTCATGTCGGGCACTATAAAAATAAAGAACGGATGCGATTGAAACAGGAAACTATGAAGTCATTAGAAAACCATCCTCTTGGAATTCAACTTCTCCAAGCCTATTCTCTTAAAAGTACTGATCGTTTCGTATTCAAAAAAATCTAGGGTAAATATTATACATGCACGTTGATGTAAAATGCATAAAATTGATTTATTTATTTTATATAAAAAGTCAGATATCAATTACCAAGGGTGTAAAAATAATGGATTTTCCTGAATGTGCGATTTGCTATGATGTGAATTCAAGTCCTTTTATTCATAAATGGACTTGTAAACATGATGAAAAATTTCATACTGTATGTATTGAAAATTGGAATAATGGATGTCCTTTATGTCGCAACACGGAGCTTTTGGAAAAATATAGATCGTCCATCGTCATGTATAGGAAAAGATGTTTATCTCGAGAATATTTATTACATCCGGATTATCGTGTTAACGAACCGTATAAATCGGTTTATATGGAGAAATGGAGTAAAAGATTGTGTATTGAAAATAGTCACGATCTACTGTTTAAGAGACCCGGAGGTGTTATTGGATGGTGTCAAAATTGTGATATTACGCAATGTTTTAATTTATCGCATCCAATTAATTAGTCAAATATGTAAGTTAACGTAATATTTATGTGATCTTCTTCTCAATCTTGTCAAAAAATTCAGGACGGTAAATGAATTGACCGGTGGGTTTGTATTCATTTACATCATTATACTCCTTTTTCGGTTTTTGGGCGGGTGGACCTCCGGTATTTAATAAACGAGAGTTAGGATCTTCATTGACATTTTCAACGTCGTCGGCTTTTTCAACCACTTGACCTATTTCATTCAAGATCATTCCCGTTTTTTTCTTAAATTCAGACCGTACATAAGACGGAACCCAATTTTCCCAAGATACAAACAGCGTGTTTGGATGAATATATCGAATATGAAATTTATTACTCTCTAATTTGGCAATAACATAGGCGATACAATCAGCCTTGTTATAAACCGGCTCTCCAAATATATATTCCGGGATGGTGAACCATATATGTTTATCGTGTTTTTTGTTTCGAGAGGTAATTTTGATACGGTGATGAATGCGATTCAATATTTTGTTAAATATGGAAACTTGACGTAAATCTCGCTGTTGCTGTTTATCATACAGTTCATCAATATTTATGTTTTGTATATTGTCATCGTCGGTTGTGTATAAAAAGCAAGACATGTATTTGCATTATATAATGAAAAAAAAGGAAAACATATAAACACTATGTTTATATGTTTGTTATATGGACGTCCAAGATAATGAAAAAAAGGCTGAAAATGAGGACAATGAGGACAATGAGGTCGATTCAGAAGAACCGGTCCATAAAATTACAATCAAACACTTAGTTGTTGCAGGTGGAGGTACTTACGGACTAAAGGCTTATGGTTCATTGCAGGAAACACAAAAACAAGGATTATGGTCGGTGAATGATTTACAGTCGTGTCATGCGACTTCGATGGGTGTCGTTATTTGTATTATGATTTTTTTACAGTATGAATGGAAAGAACTAGACGATTACATTATAAAGCGTCCTTGGCATCATTTATTTCACTATGATATATATTCGATTTTGAATTCCTTTAATACGAATGGATTTTATGATATATCCACCTTTAAGCAATTATTTCGACCCTTGTTTAAAGGAATGGATATCTCAGAAGATATTACCTTGCTAGAATTCTATGAAAAAACCAATATTGATTTTCATATTTATACAACTTCTGTAAATGCATTCGACGCTGTAGATTTATCACATAAAACACATCCTAATTGGACGTTATTGGAAGCGGCTTATGCTTCTGGTTGTATTCCTATATTTTTCAAACCTTTTGAAAAAGACGGTGAATTTTATATTGATGGAGGTGTATTCCTAAATTATCCCGTTGAAAAATGTCTTGATCTATATCCTCATGAAGAAATTTTGGGGATATACAAAATTACAGATGAACCGGAAAAAATGAAAACCAGTTCCAATTTATTGGAATATATTGGCATCCTTTTCGGTCAAGTAAGTTATCGAATACAACGAGAGGATTGTTCGATCATTCCATATGAAATCAAAATCGATTCACCATCTATTAATATTGGTGAAATATTCGAATTTTGTAAATCAGAAACATGTCGAGCCGAATGGGCGGAAATAGGACGCGTTTTAGCCAAAAATCATATTGAAAAATGGACGGATTGTAGCAAATCAGAATTATTGTAATACTTTTTCCACGAAATCTGACAGATTTGATTTAGTCACCTTGGCGTCATAATTTACACGTTGGTTCTCATCCTTTATCAATAACACAGTAGGGTAGCCATCGATACCATATTCTTGGATAAGAGGGGAATCTCCCTCCGTACAATCAACCTCTTGCGTCTGGATGACATAATTACCCACATCCTTTCCATGATACGTTTTCACAAAATCATTCCATTCGGGTTTGGCGCGTTTGCAATACGGACACCAATCGGCGGTGAAAAACAACACCTTTGATTCACTTTTTCGCCCATTATAATTTGCCATGTCCTGTGTGGTTTGGTTTTCAATGACCGGTTGTCCGAACCATTTGTATGCATAATATCCAGCCACTCCAAAGATAATTAGCATAAGAAATGCTAATAAATAGGTTTTATTCGGTTCTATGTATTTTTCACTCAGTATGTCGATAATAGACGCCATTATATATGGAATCCGGATATTAAATAATCGAATACCTGACACAATGATTCCGTTCGAATGGGTTATTTTGTCTAAATAGTATATCTGAATTCAAATATGGGAAAATCTTCACACACCAAAAGGAAAAAACGTTCCACGTCAAGTAAAAAGAAACGTATATATACACGGAAACATTACGAATCAAATGACGGTATGGTAACAAGTGTTTGGGGTCCAGGTGCATGGCATTTTCTCCACACCATTAGTTTCAATTATCCTATACACCCGTCGTGTGATGAGAAAAGAGAATATCGCGATTTTGTCCTCAGTTTAGAGAATGTTTTACCTTGTGGAAAATGTAGGACAAATTTGAAGAAAAATTTTAAGAAATTGCCCTTATTATGGAGTCACATGAAGAGTCGTGACACTTTTTCGAAATATATGTATAAGTTACATGAAGTTGTGAATAAAATGTTAGGGAAAAAATCGGGCCTTTCCTTTCAAGATGTTCGTGAACGATACGAACATTTTCGGGCACGTTGTACGGGTCAAGTGAAAACAAAGACGAAAATAGAAGATGGGTGCACTGAACCTGTGGTGGGGAAAAAATCAAAATGCGTTTTGCAAATTGTACCTCAAACGGATAAATGTGAGACCTTTCAAATAAAGGGAACTTAGGGTTCCCTTTACAACATGGTGTTCGTTTTTGTTCTAAATTTAATTTTGCGTTTGGTGTATTACCAAACACAAAAACTCATAGTTCTTCCGTTTCAGACATAGGAGGTGTTTCACTTTCAGGACATATGCAGAATTCACACTCCATTAATATAAAACACGTACATGTTATCATTAATATAAAAATAACTAACATTAGGATTTCTGGACCCATTACATTCATATTAGCATGAATATATTTAAATCGTTTAAGGATTAAACCGTTAATTGGTAAGAATCTCATATTTTCGAATACAGCTTCGCATACGGATAGTAATATCACATGTAACTAAATATTTGTTGTTATATATAGTAATGGATTATGAAAAAAAGACTGTTAAATTAGAAGGGGAATTACAAGCAAGTAATATTGGAGCTGATATGATAGCGGAAGCGATGAGAAAAGGCAAAGTAAATTATGATTCTCGCCTTTACGGGGATGATGACGCGCTTAGTAATAGCTCTCATTCACTCAATAATAGTAGTCACGCGATGAGTGCTGCGCTAGGTTCTAGTACTCATTCACATG
>CERI01284265.1_pt1 | contig 15296 bp, 14 predicted proteins | sample 350261 | NCBI WGS metagenome assembly CERI01 (sample SAMEA2620979, study PRJEB7988) | marine metagenome | isolation source: saline water (ENVO:00002010), including
GTGGTGTTACCACTCTATTATCATAGGGTTGTTCGATTTCAGTGTTGTTGTTGTTGTTGTTTGTAATTGGTTGCCATATATTATTTGTATTATCCCATTGTGTGACCCATAAATATCCGTCTACTTCGCGATGTGAGCTCTCTTTATTGGTTTTCTTAGAAAATGGTTTGATGTTGTTCCTCTCAATAGAATAATGTTTGATTGGTGCTGGTGCCCCAGACCCATAGGCCTCTAAAGGTGATGAATTTATCATACTATTGGGAGATTCTCTACAAACCTGTGAATTTACATATGGGTACTGCTGCATGAATTGGTTGTATACAAATTGATTCCCCGGACCCGACTGATCCATATACCACTGGGTTCCTTGGACCCCATAGTACCATTGGTGGTCATTGTAATTTGGATGCATTACTCGATCATGTGTGTTTGTTGTAGACCTTTGATTCATATGATATAATAAATATAAATATAATAAATTATACGAATGTATATTCTTTAAATGATGAATACGAATGTATATTCTTTAAATGATGAATACGAATATAAAATTGAAAATATATAGTTATTATAATAATGAATTCCCCAAAATCGGATGAACCATTAAACATTACTAACATACTGTCAAATTTGAAATTACTATCAAATATACCAATTGGGTCAAAATTAGCGATTCGAAATAATGAAATTGTAATACATAATAAAGATTCTTGGCAAGATTCAATGGTCAGATTTTATAATCGTGATTCAAGGAATCAAGCAATTTGGTATCTAGATGAATTTATTAAGGATATATCCAAACTATTATTACATCCTAATGTATCTGATACTGCAAAACAAAGGATCAAGTGTGAAATAAATCAATGCACACAAGGTTTGGGGCATCTAAAAAACACTTATTATTCTGATATATCAACAAGAACTAAGATTGAAACACTTATAGAGAATCTTAATAATATATCGTATGGATTTGATTCAGATCCTGTTAACTTGGATGATTGAAAATATAATTGTTTAAGTGGGATTATTTACATTGATGGGGTAAATTCCCAGTTGTTTTTTTTACAAATTTGTCTCCATATTTGATCTTGTGAATATAATTTGGTTCGGCTTTTCAGTAAAGGGAAAAAATCTACTAAATCATTCCTTCCGACTAATGCCATAAACTTGTGCAAAAGATAACTATATGACAAAAAATTTGTACGCCCTTTGTTTTCAATTTCTAGAAATGTTCTTTCCGCCTTCATAAACATCATCCGTATTGATTCTTGCAATTCATTTGTTAGGCTGATTGGCTTTCTATTTGTTATACGTGATAATATCGCATAGATGTGTTCATAATATTTATTTAGTCTTAATTTTTTTAATATAAGTTTTATATCAGCTGGTTTCAATTTTTCTTTATCAAGTCTCTGTCGTTTAATCTCGGAGTTTACTAAAAGAATAATTTCATTTGAAATAACTACATTCTCCACACCTTGAAATGATGCCATCCAATCATTCAAGTGATTTATTCGTTTATATTCATAAACTGGTATACATTCAATTGTATCATCAACAAATGCATTATAATTTGTACCTGTATTATCCAGAAAAGATGAAGACTCACCACAATCTGGACAAACTGAAGTAGCATTTACATAATCAATTATTCTTGGACATTTACATTTCATACAAAATACCTGTTCATCTGTATGTTCTAAATCATTCACTTCATTACAAACGTTTGATAAGAAATTTTTGTGCCTGGTCCCCTTGTTGTTCGATCCATTTTGATACAGTATTTTATCCCATTGACAATTCATATTAATTTTTGAATTTACTGATTCAGATACCTTGTTTTTGTTGCTTAGACATTCTACGTCATATTCTGTTTGTAATACGCTTTCTTTTAACAAAAATTTACCCAGATTCAACAGATAATCGACCATAAAGGTGTCATCCTTTACCCAATTTGCCGTCATTGATTCGATTATTTTCTCCAGTTTTATCCTTTCCGATTGAATTATACTATTGTACTGCGCCAACTCTTTTTCCAAAATTTTAATATGGAATTTTAAGCGATCATTTTCTTTAAACCTTTCACAATTTTCTGAGTGAATCTGATCTATAGTCTTTCTTGATTCAGTTATATTCTTTTTTGTATTTTGTTTGAAATTACATTGTGTTGGAATGTGTTGATTCTCAAGTTTTTTACTAACCATTAGTATTATATATTATAGAACTATTCGATATCTTTATATTAATTGAAAATATTTCGTTTAATTATATATAAACAATTGACTACCTTTATGAACAAGTGAATATGGTTGAACAGTTGACATCTGCTACTGAGGTTGCTAAGGTTGATAATGATGACTACAATGACTACATTGTTTATTTAAAAACAGTACAAGCATCGGCATTTTGTAAAACGGTTGAATGTTTAAAAGAAATTTTGAATGATACAAATATAACATTTGACAAAGATGGTCTCCGAATCATGACACTTGATGGTTTAAAAACATCTCTCATCAATATGAGAATGTACGCTACTAATTTTGAAAAATACATATGCGAACATGAAATTTTTGTTGGGGTCAATATGGCAAATCTGTTCAAACTAATTAAATCTATTGAAAATAACGATCATTTGACTCTTTATGTAAAAAGAGATGAAATTTACACCTTGGGTATCATAATCAATAACTCCGACAAAAATCGATCAACCGAATATCAATTAAAGTTATTAGATTTAGATCAAAATAAAATAGAAGTACCTTCTACTGAATTCAAAAATGTTATTACATTACCTAGCTCGGATTTCCAAAGAATTTGTAGGGATATGCAAAATATTGGTGATAAAATTGCGATTGAGAATTACGGATCTCATATAAAATTGACTTGTAATGGTACATTTGCCAATCAAACTACAACAATATCGGGGATAAACAAAGAAGTTACAGAAATTGATGACGATTACGAAGTCGTAAGGGGTATTTTTGCATTGAAACATCTATGTTTATTCACAAAGTGTACAAATCTTTGCAATACCGTTGAGTTGTATTTAAAAAATGACTATCCGCTATTGATTAAATATGGTATTGCTAACTTGGGTCGAATTTATATGGCTTTAACATGTGTCGATGACGATGAACAAGATTAAGTATTGTTTTAAAAAATAAAATATTGCATAAATTATCATATAAATTATTACCATGAATAAATATTTAGCCGCATTTCTTATATGTGGTGTTACAACAATTGTATTGACATTCATGCCAAATCGATCTCAGATGCCCAAGATATTAATCGCACCATTAATCGCTTCTCTCCTTACCTTGTATTTTGTTGGTGATCTCATCGGGAACAGCTATTCATTTGATATACTAGATATGATTAATATCAATGCGTTATACTTCTTTAGTTACGCTATAATGTATATGTTTGAAAAAGTACAGCTTCGTTAAATAAAACTATATAAAAGATTTACCTATATACATCATAGGTGCTCTTGTTGTGATATATAACGTTGCCAAATTATGTCTAATACACTCTTGTTGCTAATTGAAGGAAATATTACAACTGGTAAAGGGATATTCATTAATGGACTTCAAAAAACCTTATCAAAAATATCTGGTAAAATCTATATACATTCCCACCCAGCTGTCGGTGGAAAAATTTCTGAAGATCTCAACATATATGACCTGTTCTATTTAGAACCGCGACGATGGGCGGCCGAATTTATAATGCACACTCTTACCTCCAAATTACAATTCATCAACACTTACTGTAAAGAACCAAATGCAATTCTAATTATGGAACGATCTATACAAACTGAATCAAAGGTTTTCATTCAATCACTCTATGATTGCAATATCATAACACGTGTTACGTATCTCAAATGTACAGACCTTATCGAAACTATCGACCAGTTGTGTAAACAATTCTTTGAAAACGCAACTTATATCTATCTAAAAACTGACCCTACCGATCTCTATGACAGTCTTATGATTCACAACGTTTATCCATGTATCAATTTTAAATTATTAGAAAAAATACACCATAATTATGAAACCTTCCTCGAAAACGTCGAAGATTCTAACACCAATGCTTACTACATATCCGTTGATATACCCTTTGATCAAATATTTAAACCTCACGCAAATACGATCAAATCTGCATTCAAACAGCTACAAAAAATCTATCCTATTTTCCAAAATACTCCAACCGGATCTTTCTAATTTTCAACTACTTTTTCCCTATGCTTTTTGACTTGTTGCTCATGTTTACCTGAAAAGTTGCATTACGCTTTGCATCTCTACCCTTCTGTGCTGTTGATACCTTGTTTGTTACCACGTTTGCACTTACAGTTTGACAGTTTTTGTCATACAGCTTCTTGTCCAATTTCCACACCGCTGGGGAACACAGCTTCACCCGAGGATGAAACTCGGCTCTATACCAAAATACACAATCCTCTATTTTGTTGCTACGTGACGTGTTATCCAACACCAACATCCCATAGTTTTCTGTGCAAGCCATTAGGGTTTGCTGAAACATATTGAATGTTGGAAATATTCCAAAAAAATGTTTATAAAGTTTTTCCTGGTTAGCTACGACATTTTCTCTCAACAGAAAAACGTAGTCAATGTTGGCTCTTATACTGGGCCCCCCACTGTCCAAACTGAACTGTGCTGCAGTGATCATTGTGATCTTGAAATGCCTACCATTCAAGTATATAAATCGAATGTTAGTATCCTTCATGATTTTTTTACTGTCAGCCATCATATCATCTAAAATCAAAAACGCTTCAGGGTTCTTTTTTTTGTTGGTTACCATGTACTTTTGTCTATTTACAAATTTTTCAATTAGCTCTGGTGTATAATCATCATATATGAATGATTTGGGCATCATTTCACCATACGCCCCGTTACCTTCTTCAGTTGCTGAAACTGCAATTCCAAATGGTATTTTATTTCTCATGTGAAACATTATGTCTCTGATTAACACCGATTTTCCTGATCCTCTGCGAGCTATGACAGATAAGCAACGGCATGGATCCACTGTCCTTGGATCAAATTTTCTCAAGTTTATCTCGGTGACCCCTCCGGTTGCCTTTGACATCACAACTATCTAATATTAATTTAAACGAATATTTTTTGTACTATATGAGGACGAATAATTACAAGTAAATGATTTATCTGGAATATTCAAATGTCGCACCAGGAATTCTTTTATGATGTATCTTTCGATTCGTTAAGAATAATGTTGGTACATTTAATTTTTCACGACATTCTTTTAAAGTTTCATAATCTTGATAACTACCATCTTTAAAGGTCACTTTAACACCAACTCCAAATTGTTCAACTGGCGTTGATTTGTACCCACATGGTGTGTAAACTTCACCTTCTTTTAAATCAATATAATCAAATACTGCACCTGGATATTTTTTACAATGAGAATCGTCATACTTTTTCTGACATCTATTTGATACATTCCAAATACCTAATTCTTTCTGACAATCATTTACACTTGAATATTGGTTAACTTCATTATTTGGAAATGTCACTCTCACACCTCTTGATCTAATTTCAGAATTTTTATTCAAACCTGTGTCATAAGCATGCTGTACATTTTCTTGATGGGTGACCCATTCTAAATTTAATACTCGATTGTCTCGACGATTACCATTTTTGTGATTTACAATAACCTTAGTTTGTTTTTCATCATTGTAAATGAAGGTCAATGCTATAATCCTATGTAACAATTTATGACCAGTCCCGATGACAATATAGTCATCGTCACTCACACTGTACCCTTCAAGTAATTGATCATGTTTGTTTTTCACACGCCCTTCTGTTGAAGCATAGTATGGAGAAAGTGATCCATTCATCACGTCATTTGGCACTTCTTTCCATTTTTCACCTTCGATTGGTTCAAACTTTGGAAATGACCAATAATAACCATATGCTCGGCGTTTAATTCTCGTATCTCTAGCAGCTTGTGCAATTGATTTACGAGATGCACGTTCCCAACCATTATTTCTCAACCAATTAAGTGCAGCCTCTTGAGATTCATGACGTATTATCAACCGATTATCATCTAATGAAAGCATGTCTATCGATGTCAATGATGATGATCGCTTTTTATACACTTTTTGATTACCACGCTGATATTTAGGAGAAGCAAACATCAAATTACATAAATCATTATTTGCTTTATCTGTATCTATATGATCAACTGAATTCAAATGGTGAGGGAAAGGGTTTAAGTAAAATGAATTCAATACCAATTGATGTATACCTTTTTGATGTAAATTGCCTGTTTCACCTTTTACACATAATGTATGGTAACCACCTTTATTTATTTGACATTTCAGATCAACACCTTTTTTCCCACTTTTATATATACAATGTACATTACCTTGATTACTTATCTCATAGTTTTTATTTAAGTACAATGGTACCCATACGGTTTCACCTGCCAATAATTTTTGTTTGACATTGGGGTATCTAAGAATCCCATATGAACTTTCTAAATCACAATTTATTACCATTTTACTCAACAATACCATAATGAATATCTATATACTTTCCACATCATCTACTCTTTAAGTGTTAGTTTAATTACAACACTGAACGCAGTGTCAATTATAAAATATATAAGTCGTATTATGCTTCAAATATGAAGTGCTTTCTCTGCGTAATCTTTCGAAAATACTTTAACATTACCAACCACAAACGGGCCAAATATTTTACCAACCCCAAAGGATACGCTCCAATAATATTTGATACAAATGCAAGTGCCGTTAATTAATCATGAAAGTTGGCCACATGCATAATAAAGTCCTTTACAAAGACTTTTCCTTTTTCATTTCGACGATCTATCAAAGGGTCCTGGGTTGAAAAGATGCTCCTATCACCGCTTGTTCTTGGGTGGGATGACGTGTAATCGGTGTACCGTGCATTGATAAACGTCGTGTGGTGTTCAGTCTTGGTCCCAACAAATGGGCGCTCGTATACATCTACACCACACACAGCTAAGTTATCACCCAGTTGGCTTACAGAAACCCCATCAAGGTAGTCCCCTTTATACCCGATACTAAGATATGGCAAGCTGTAGAGGAAACGCTGAGGAAATTCAGGGTAAAAGTTTTCAAATTTGGATGCAACACGGTTTCGATTGAACATTTCAAAAGCAACACCAACCTTAGCGATATATTTTGTATAGACATCTTTGGTTTCATCCAAATTAACACCCACACACTGAATAGATTTGGCAAAGTTTTTCAAGTCATCTCCTGTAAGAGTTTCACACAAAACCGACTGCAATCCCTCGGAATTCACTACAACCTCCATTAGAGAGTATAATATGTATTTCTTTATATACATGTATATATCAGGATAGTTAAAGAATGCTGCCAATATACTATTGTATCGAATATTACTATGAAAAATTCGAGCTTTCAATACAACAACCTACTTGTAAATCTCTTCGGAATATTCGTTCTGGTGTTACTTTGTGTGATCCATATTGGATTTGATGCACTTGATCTTTTATTCAGCTACAAGTGTTACTCATATTTCTTAAACTACACAGATGATACGGTTCAACTGAGTCAATTCGAACAATTTATGTGTGTACTTGGGTAATACATTTCTCCAACACATTGGACAACTTTATACTTATAAAATTTATTAGATCATACTTATTTTTATATTAACTATACTATAATATATTACAACATAACATAAACTTATGGCGCGCTGCACAGGGATAAAAAACACTCGACGCTGCCCTGGAAAAGCGACTGGGTCGAACAATCGACAACTGTGCCCGTCTTGCCTGGCAATAGCCTCATCGAAAAACACAACAAGAACATCACCGAAAAACACAAGAACATCACCGAAAAACACAACAAGAGCCTCACCAAAGACTACATCCACAAGAGTCTCACCAAAGACTATATCCACAAGAGCCTCACCAAAGACTATATCCACAAGAGCCTCACCGAAAAATACACCCACAAGAGCCTCACCGAAAAATACTAAATCCGCATCGAATGCTTATGATGTTCTTCGGATGATAACTCCTACACTACCATGGGCCGTTAACAAAGAGACACATCGGAGCATGATATACATGATAAACAAACAAAAAAATAAAAATATAGAGTGGCTGAAGTATCTGCGGGGCATGGCACTGATGTCAAGCTACCGTTTTAAGCGGAACGTGAGACCACGGTGGATTGAGCGTCACTTTCATCAAAATCATATGTATTACAATGAAAGTGATAACTTTAAACAGGGTGCGTTTTCAGAATACCCTAAGTTCCGGGATGTGATCCGTTTCGGCTCATACCCTGGGCAACAATTGCAAAATATTAAGGAAAAAGTTAACCTAAAAAACAAGGGAAAAGAATATTTGGTATTGGATATCTTATACATGGTTATGCAACATGGTAATACATCATATTTAACACACATGATGAAAGAGCTGTTTAGCATGAGACGCTTGGGTGACCTCAACTCCTACGTTGAGCAGTATAAACGGTTAGTGGTAAATGCCACCACAGACGACGATGCGCTATGGAAGCTGTACATGTTATTCAAGAAAATCCCTGTGTACCAGTTGCGGATGGTATTTAAATTTTGAAACATGCAGGTTGCACTGAAGTAGGCACCGGCGTTGCCGCTCAAAAACTCTTGCACGTAGTATCTAAGTAATACAGCGAATATGTGTCATTTTTAACTTTCAAGATATAACGAATTTATCTACTGAGCTGTATGTAACAAATTAATGATTATAGTGTTCATATGCTGTAATCATTAATTGATGTGAGTATTGAAATTATTTGAAGTGAATAGTTGTATATCAATTTGTTGATTTTTATTTATTCTTCAGATACTGTTGTTGTCGTAGGGTGTGGTTGTTGATCTTGGATAAATTCCAAAGAGGTTGATCCAGAGGACCCCCCTATTTGTTTACCCTCAGGTGTCATTGTACCCTGCATTAGTTTGTGTTTCCGTTCATCAAAATCAATCCGCTCAAGCTCTTGTTTGTCATTATGATTGTTCATAATATTAGTGAGCATTTGATCCTGATGTTGTTGGTCATCAATTTTGGTTAAATCGGGGGGCAACATTAACCACTTACCCAACGGACACACAAAGATATCATACTTGTTATTAATTTTTGCAATTGCATTGGCATGTTCTTGTGCCTGTTCATTGGTACCAAAACACCCTTTAAGTTTTACAGCAACATATGTCTTCTGATCTGGTCCTTCTAAAGATCGAGTGACAGAGATAACACCATAACGTTGACCCATTGCAAGTTGTTCATAAGTATCTTCTTCCAAAATGTCGAATTCGGTTGCACCAGCCATTCTAAATATTACTTTAGCGAATTCTTTATATATTTTTTATATATTATATATATATATAATTAACGCATTTTAATCAATGGATCCAACAAATTATAGAACAATTTTCCACAAGATAACCAACGTAGAATATATGAAGAGTGTAATGCTCAAATACCTTCTTGAATCAATGCTTATTACCTTTGCATATTACTGGGTTATCCACAAGAAAACTATGTCAAGTCAGCGCAAAATACCATCTATTGAAAATGTAACCAAGCTGTTTGTTTATATAATCCTTATGTTTACCACTATGGATATACTTGCACCACAGGTTGTTGGTATGGTTCGTGCGGGGATTGCATTGTCTATTGGTACACACATGGGCGGTGGTATATTGCTTGTTAAAGAATAATTATTATGTTAAGAGGTTCAATTTAATCTTTTTCAACCCTCTATATTTCATTATGTTTTGTCAATTTTGAAAATTATAGGTTTGAATGGATTTGGTTTATTTATTTCTATTTAAATAAATGAATATACATTATATCAAATGAAGATTATTAAGAGAGATGGTAGAGAAGTTACAGTGAAATTTGACAAGATTACAAACAGAATTGAAGGTGTTATAAAAACGTTCAACGACCTTTCATACGACCGACAAGTTCGTCTAACCGAATCCCGTGATAAAATTGACCAAAATAAACCCATTTTAGACATTGATCCAATTTTAGTATCTCAAAAAGTATGCAGTGCCCTTGTGGACAAAATTAAAACCGAACAAATTGACCGTATTGCCGCTGAAATTTCACAAACTCTTTGTGTCAGTCATCCGGATTATTCGATCCTTGCCGGGTTAATATGCATCAGTAACCTGCATAAATGTACTCCAAAAACATTTAACAAGTATGCCGAGTCTCTACATGATGACGGTGTTCTTGATGATTCTACTTTTGAAGTCGCTACAAAGTATAAAGTTGAGCTTCAAGAGCTCTTGGATGATAATGATGACTACTCTTATGACTTTTTTGCATTCAAAACACTAGAAAAAAGCTATCTAATCAAATGCCCACAAACTAAAAAGGTAATTGAACGACCTCAATATTTATGGCTTCGTGTAAGTATTGGTATTCATGGTGACAATTTACCAGCTATTGTAGAGACTTATCGTGGTATGGTTGATAGCAAGTTTACTCATGCAAGCCCCACCTTGTTTAACGCAGGAACAATTAGACCACAACTGGCTTCATGTTTTCTTTTAGAAATGCAGGAAGACTCTATTGATGGAATTTATGACACTCTAAAACAATGTGCACTGATTTCAAAATATTCAGGAGGTATTGGTCTCCACATTTCAAAAATACGTGGCAATGGTGCCCACATCGCTGGTACAAATGGAACAACTGATGGGATTGTACCTATGTGTAGGGTCTTTGAAAAGACGATGGCCTATGTAAATCAGAGTGGAAGGAGAGCGGGTGCATTTGCGATTTACATAGAACCTTGGCATGTTGATATCGAAGAGTTTCTCGAATTAAGACTTCCAACTGGTGCAGAAGAAAAAAGATGCAGAGACCTATTTACAGCAGTATTTGTGAATGACATATTTATGAACCGAGTTGAGAAAGATGAAATGTGGTCTCTATTTAATGAACATCACTGTCCTGGACTGTGTGATGCATATGGCGAAGAATTTGATAAATTGTACTTGAAATATGAATCCGAAGGCAAATATGTAAAACAAGTAAAAGCTCAAGAAGTATGGTTTAAGATGATCACAAGCTGTATTATGTCGGGTGCGCCCTATATTACATTCAAAGATGCAATTAACAAAAAGTCAAATCAAAAGAACATCGGAACAATTAAGTCTTCTAATCTCTGTGTTGCTCCTGAAACAATGATACTAACAAGTAATGGATATTTACCCATCAGTACCCTTGCTGATCAAGACGTGTCGGTGTGGAATGGTAAAGAATTTTCCCAGACGATTGTAAAACAGACCGGCGAAAATCAAAAATTAATCAAGGTGAACCTGTCAAATGGAACATCTGTTGAATGTACAGAATATCATAAGTTCTATATCTCAAAAGACTATTGGAGTAAAACACCTGTGGTTGTTGAAGCAAAAGATCTTGAACCTGGGATGAAATTAATAAAGTTTGACTTACCGGAGATAGAGTCATCAGATGAATATGATATGGATGGGCATAAAAAATATTATACACATGGCTTATTTTGTGCTGATGGCAGTTATCAAAAAAATTTAAGTAAAGATTTTAAGTGTAACTTCAAATGCTTGGGTAACAATGAATTTTGTGGAAGGCATTTGGAACATAGATTAAGGGGTGGGAAAGTTCAAGAACCTCCGTCAGATTCAGATGGGTTGTGTAAAGCTATCAGCCAGGATTTTCCACACATATTATTGTATGGTGAAAAAATGAACTTGATCTCTCATTTGTCATTTATTTCTTGTGGAAATTATGATGATACACAAGACCGTATGAGAATTCAGCTACATTATGATACACGACCTAAATATGAAGTGCCATTGAAAGAAACTGTAAATAATAAAATTTCATGGTTAATGGGTTATTGTGATGGTGATGCCTGTATTACCAACAATGATGGTTGTCAATCGCTACAAATGTCATCAACACATCAAGAATTTTTGTTGAATATTTTGTACATGTTGCAAACATTGGGTATACAGAGTAAAATAAACATAATGAAAGATTCCAGTTTTACTATGTTACCTGATCACCAAGGTGGAATGAAAGAATACAAAACACAAAGAATATTTAGGCTCATTGTTGCTTCTAAAGGGTTATCACGACTGGTTGATATGGGGTTTCAGCCAAACAGATTAATAATTTGTACTACACATAAGACTAACAGATCAGCTACACATTTTACCAAAGTGGTTTCAATTGAAGATAATGATCGATATGATTCTACGTTTTGTTTCACTGAACCAAAAGAAAATAAAGGTGTGTTCAATGGAAATTTGTTGGGTAACTGTGCGGAAATTAATGAGGTATCCACTCCAGATGAGACTGCAGTTTGCAACCTTGCATCCATGAGCATACCAACTTTTATTGACCGAAAAACCAACACATTTAGGTATGAATCATTTGGCGAAAATGTTCAAATTGTAGTCAGGAACTTGAACAAGGTTATTGATCGAAGCTTTTATCCCGACGACAAATGCAAAAAGTCAAATTTTAGGCACAGACCAATTGGTATTGGGTGCCAAGGTTTGCACACCGCATTCATGATCCTTGGGTATGATTTTGAATCACAACAAGCCAAGGACTTCAACCGCAATGTTTATGAAACAATGTATTATTATGCTGTAAAGGAGAGTTGCGAACTGGCTAAGAAAGACGGCCCTTATGAAACTTTCCAAGGGTCACCATTATCAGAAGGTAAATTTCAATTTGACTTGTGGGGTGTTCAACCCAGTGATCGATATGACTGGGAAGCACTTAGACAAGATGTAAAAACTTCTGGAGTGAAAAATTCGCTGCTTTTGACGCAAATGCCCACAGCAGGGAGCAGCAACTTGTTGATGAACTCCGAATCAATCGATCCAATCAATTCAAATCTGTTTTCAAGAAAGATTTCAGCTGGAGAATACATAATCGTGAACAAATATCTAGTTCATAAATTGATTAAATTAGGTATATGGTCTAATACAATGAAAGATAAACTAATTGCTTTTGAAGGTAGTGTTCGGTACATCGATGAAATCCCACAAGAAGTAAAATCATTGTTTAAAACTTGTTGGGAAATGTCAATGAAATCAATAATCGAAATGGCTGGTGAAGATGGGAGAGGTCCATTTATCTGTCAAAGTCAAAGTATGAATCTATTCATGGAATCACCAACTCATGGAAAAATTTCAAGCATGTGGTTCTACAGCTGGAAAAATGGTTTAAAAACTGGTCAATACTATCTCCGGAGCCGAGCTCAAGCTAATGCCGCTAAATTTGGTATTGATCAAAATGTTGAAGAAGAAGCTACACGTAAAAAAAAAGCGGCCGAAACAGCTGCTGCAAGAGAAGTATGTTCTCGAGAAAACCCAGAGGGATGTGTTATGTGCTCTTCATAACTACCTGCCATGAACACTTTTGTGTATAATAAGTGCGAAAATACTTAACATAAAAATAAGTATCATTGTATGTGTATATGGTATATCATGGGTCGCCATTTCTTGAAAAAAGAATAACAAACTTCCAACCAAATAAAAATAAACTCCATAATTGTGCACTGGAATCAAATTACTCATATTAATCACTTTCATATTTATAGGTATATATATATACTATTATTTAATTTTTCTCGTTGTAATAAATTAAATAAATATTGTATATATAATAATGTTATTTTGGTTTTTAGATTTCAATTCTATTCAACCTGAGCAATATGCATCCTTATACTCTATTTCCATCATCTTCATATCATCTTTATATATTATATTTGGATTCACATTGAAATATTTACAATTAAAAGTTCTTGAAAAGAAAACAACATACGTAACTGCTAATATTGTTAAAGGTCTTGTTTTAATGACATTGTTTTTTGATTCATTTGAATCTCTTTATACACGAATATTCCATTTTCAACTTGGAACTCGATCGTTAATTAATTATCATCGTGATGTTGTCGCAGGAGCATTATATGCATCAACGGATACTGTATCTATATTTCTCGAAAGACGGAAATCTTGGGCCACAACATTTCACCACATTGGTGTGGTTTTAGGATACATCTTACTTATGTATTTAGAACCTCTGCATCCTATTTGTGAACATCTATTAGCATTCGGTAATATGGGTATTTTGACATCAATCGTGAATTTTTATCTCGGTCTCAGATTTCTAGTTCCGCAAAAAAATACGGTAATCATAGATATATTAAGACAAGTTGCATTTGTCATGTATAGTTTTTTTTGGTCCACAAATTTATTAGTTCAAATTGCATTAGTGTTGAATAGTATTTATCATCACTATTGGGTCTCTTTGTCGATTGTACCATTATTGGTCGTATTTATCTATGACGATGTACTTTTAATCAAATTCTTGTCGAAACATAATCAAAACTTACAAAAACACTAAATTATTAGCACACAGTTGTGTATATATCTTTAGTATCCGTCTCCCCTGGGTAATCAGTAAACAGCTAATAGTTTGAATTTATAAATTATTAAATAAAGTTATATTAGAACCCACTTATCAAAATGAGTTCTAATATATTACCTTTGTTCTATGATAACGACCCTTCAAACTTTTATAATCATTCATTCTACCCCTCAATTGTAAAATCGTTAATTAAAGAACCCCTTTCAAATCAACAGTTTAGACAATTGTATGTTTTTATGAATGATAACATTATGAACATTTCTGCAAAACATGCAATTTTCTTCTTTGACTTTGACGGAACCTTACAATTGAATGAATATATTGACTTAAATAATGATAATTTATATTTTATATTTGGTACACCCGAGAGGCAAAAAACTTTAGCTCACCTTTTATACTTGTCGATCACATACAATCGTGTTTATATAATTACAAATAATACGTTTATCTCAAAAATTGCACATCTACTAAATACTCTTATTCTTCAATACATTAATGTCAAACCACATGTTCAATTGTTTATACCAAATTATACGGTTATATGTACTCGTTTTTCAAACAAATTACAAACAATAGATCATATTACTAACAAGATGCAAATAATCAATCAAAATTAATTCGTGTAAATATCAATGTTTATATGTAGACTACATTAATGTATGTTTTGATTAGTATTTTCATAACATATGTATTTTATGTTATTTATCATAACATATCAGCATTTGTTAATAAATTAAAGTCACCATCATCAAAAGTTTTTTTCCAACATTCTAATAAACATCTTCAACAAAAGTTATATTTACATTCAAGAG
>CERI01117059.1_pt1 | contig 15294 bp, 13 predicted proteins | sample 350261 | NCBI WGS metagenome assembly CERI01 (sample SAMEA2620979, study PRJEB7988) | marine metagenome | isolation source: saline water (ENVO:00002010), including
CAGAGGCAGTGGCAGAAGCAGAGGCAGTGGCAGAAGCAGAGGCAGAAGCAGAAGAGTGTTAATGAAGATAATATTGTATTAATGGTTAATGATACATAGTTTAACAAAAAGGTTTTTGTAAGTCTTCTTATTAATAATAATTTATTATTAGTTATTATTAATGTCAGATGAAAATGATTTAGATTTAAAAAATTACCAACTATTCGATATTTTAGGATTATTTGAAATACCTTATGATTATACAGATATTCATGTTGATAAAGCGAAAGAAAAAACTAAAAATATCGAAGAAAAAGTAAAAGATAAAGAAATAGTAAAATTTTATAAAAAAGCATTTGTAACAATAAATTGTTTAAGAAAATTCAGGGAAAGTAAAAAAATAGCAAATCCAAGGTATATAAATAATGAAAAAGATGATAATACATTAATTACAGCATTATTAGATAGGTCAAATTTTAATGACTATAATAACATTAGAGGATTAATACAAGAGATATTAGATAAAAACGATGAATTAAATGTAAATTATGAACACTCTATTCGTCCTGAAGATCCCATTTTTCCAACGAATACAGGTACAGATTATTTTGATATAGCAAATCAAAAAGAAAATAAGATAATAAATACTTTTCAAAATCCTGTAGTTCAAGGAACTATTAATCCAGTAAAAAGAATAGTACAATATACTAATCTTCATCTAAGTAGTAGTTTTCGGGATAAATATTATGATTCTGATCCTTGTAATTTTCATTATAACTTGCCCTCGGAAATAAAAAATGTGATATCTTTGAGATTGGCATCCATAGAGATTCCAAATGCGTGGTATTTATTTAGTTATTTAAAGGGAAATAATAGATTTAAGATAGAAATAACAACATGTGTGCCATGTGAAGGAAAAAAGTGTGTAGTTAATGAAATAGTTGTACCAGATGGAAATTATGATTCGGAAACATTAATAGATTATTTAAATAAAACATATTTTTATCAAAATAGTAATGAAGATGATAAGACATTAAAATTCATAAAGATATCGTTAGATAAATTTAATAATAAAACAATTTTTGAAATAGAAGAGGGAGCACCGGAAGGAATGGTATTTTCATTACATTTTACAGAGAAAAGTACTGATAATATGATGATGACATTAGGATGGACATTAGGATTTAGATTATCGCGATATTTAAAAATAGAAGATAGTATACAATCAGAGGGGTTATTTGATGCAGGCGGAGATAGATATATATATTTTGCATTAAATGATTATCAATATAATGTGAACGAAAATAATATCGTATTATTTGATGAAACCTCAATTTATGATAATATATTAGGAAAGATTCCAATGGTAAATGGTAAATTGTGTTTAATAATAGAAGAAAATGATGGAACTAGTTTTACAAAAACTAGAAGATATAATGGACCAGTAAATTTAAAAAAAATGAAAATAAGTGTATTAGATAAATTTGGAGATATAATAGATTTAAATCATATGGATTTTAGTTTTACTTTAGAGTTAGAGATACTATATGAGAGAAATTCAATAGTTTAGAATAATCATATATATATATATATATATATGAGTTTGAATATTTTAACCTGGAATATCTGTTGGGGGTGTATGGAATCAAGTAAAAAAAGTTTAAATGATAGAACAGCATTTCATCTGGCTAAGAAATGCTATACTGAAAAAAAAAAAACAAAAAAAAATATGTGTTTAGAAAATGTGGTTAATTTTTTAAAATCAGATTCATGGGATATAATTTGTTTACAAGAGGCAACGAATTGGTTAACAATTTATAAAAAACTAAGTTTAGTAAAATCATATTTGAATTATTGTAATTTTAATATTTCGGGTGTAGATGTAACAGTTTTTTATAATAGTGAAAAATTAAAAGTGGATGCTTTATCAGGAGGAAATTTAAAAGAAGGAGATAAGAGACCCTTTGAGGTAATATATTTTAATTATTTACCTAAAGATGAAAATTTTATCTTAATAAATTTACATAATGGGCATCTTATAGAAGGTTCTAAAATAGAAAATAGTATTAATTTATCAAAATATGGATATTTAAATAGTAAAAATTTAAATAATATAATTTTATCAGATAATCAAGGGAATAAGGAATTATCAAAAAATATATTAATTAATAATAAAAATTATAAAAGTGAAAATTTAAGTTCATTAAGAAAAAAAAGCAGTGAAGAATCGAGAATAATATTAGTAGGGGATTTTAATGATCACGGTAAATATGATTATTGGAAAAAAGGATTAGATATATATGGTGTTAAAGTAGATTCAAAAAATAAAAAACCTCCTAATTCATGTTGTACTCCGGTTAGTAATCACTATTTATGGTTAGGAGCTCCTAGTTTCGTATATAATTTAAATCTTAGAAAAAAAATAATGGGAATTAATCCTCAAAACTATATTTTTGATATAACAACATTTAATTCAACAGCTTGTATAAGAGAGTCGAATAATCTTTCTATGGGTAATTTATGTAATAGTTATAAAAATTTAGAAAAGAAATGTAATAGTATTAATTATAGATCACATGAGGCTTTTTCTAAAAGATTAAAAAAATTTATAAAAAATCCAAAAGAAATGACTAAAAAAATAAAAGCTGAATATAAAGCTAGGAAGAAAGTAAATAAGAATAATCCTTTCCAGAGATATAATGAGTTGTTAATATATTTTTATCCTTGGGAAATGATAGGTGTAGAAGTAGGTGGAAGAAAACCTGAAATAAGTATTGAACTTTATAATAAATTAACAAAAAATTTTAATAATTTTAAAACAGATTACAAGAAAATTCTAGATGATAATAAAGAAATTAATCAAATGTTAACTAAAATAAATAGTTCTAATATTAATTCAGATTTAACATATAGTAAATTATCATTATGGAGATATTTTAAAGAATATAAATGTTCTATGAAGAAAGATGTGACACGGGAAAATTTTATATTAATTTTAGAAAAAATAATTAATCAATTAGAAAAACCATTATATTATTTTGAATATGGAAAAGTCGCTAATTCAAATTTTTATGATTTATCTATAATTAATCCAATAAATGGAAAGCCATATAGAAATACAACTTTTGATTTATTTAGTCAAGTTGCAGATAGTAATATGTTAACACATATTAATAGCGTTAGGGCTGGAAGACAATCAATAAAGAGAAAGAGTAATAATAATAGAAAAACTAGAAATAAAAAAAATAAATTTAGAACAGATAATTTATTACCAAAAAATATAAAATCAAAAGTTAATAATAATTTTAATCTTAAAAGTTTTGAAAAAAATAATAAATATCCTCTAGCAATTAGATCATTAATAATAGATAAATCAACGGGTAATCAATCTATTGATATAAATGATGCAATTAAACAAGTATTTGATGGAAAAGTTTTTAATGGAAAATTTAATATTATAGCTAATCCCGCCACAGCATTAGGATCTGAAAGTAATGTTATTTTTACGTCTCAAATATTTGATAGAAGATATAAACAAAATCCTTTGATTAATCATGGAAATACTTATAAAAAATATGGTAAATCAACAGTTGTGCCAATAAGAAGTAAAAAATTTAATAATGATATAATGTTAGGAGATTATTTGTTAATAGGTAAAGGATTTAATTTTAAAAAAAATAACTTAATAAGTAAACAATTTAAACCCGAAAAATTAACAAGTGACCATTTACCAGTAGAGTCTACAGTAAGTTTTAATTAAATAATTTTTTATAAAATATTATTTTTATTTTATAAAATTAAGATGATAATGTAAAATCACACTTAGGGTCACAGGGACTTTCACAATTTTTACTATCAAAAGTAATATCAGGATACAAATCTTTAATTTCTTGTAGGTTCATTTTTTTTCCTTTAGAATCTACAAAAACATTTTTACCTTTAATATTTTTGCAATGTTTATTCCTGATATTATAAATAGCATGATAGTTTTCATAAATTTGTTTAGTTTTTCCTCTTAAATTAGATTTTGTTGACATATGTTCTTGTAAATCCTCACTTACATAAACGTAAAGAATAGCCAGAGCTACTGGTATAAAATTAGAATATTTACTAGTAAAAATTATAAAAAATAAAATGAAACATTTTCCTAAAAATGAGTTAAGAAGTAAAATCATAACATTGGGTTTAATTAATATAATTGATGAAATAATTAAGATGATAATAATATCAAGAAATTTCATTATATATATATTATAGTTAAAAATTATAAATTGAATAAAGTAAAGATTAAAAAATAATATCATAATTTTCTATAAGTATGAGTTCTTTAGCATTATATGCTGCTCCAGTTGAAACGGATAATAAAAATAATAATGAAAATACCAACATGTTAGATAATCCAATAGAAAATAAGCGTGTCAAAAGGTCTAATAATAAAACAGTAAAAAACGCAAATTCAAAAGTAGAAACAATGAAAAAACAATTAGAATTATCAGAAATGGATAACGATACTGTAGATATGGGGGATTTTAAATCTCCAGAAAATAAATCCGAATTAATTCAAAATCATGATGGAGATGTTGAAGCTTCTTTTATAGAAAATAAAAGGTCTGAATACGGAAATTATGATGTAGAAAGTTTTCAAAATGCACCCAATTTAGCAGCAGAGGAGTATTATAAAGAAATGGTTCCAAACTATCATGAAAATAATGCCAAAAACGAAACTGAATTATCACAGAAATTAGATTATTTAATTCATATGCTGGAGGAACAAAGAGATCAAAAAACGGAAACTGTAACAGAAGAACTTATTTTATATTCATTTTTAGGAGTTTTTATTATTTTTGTTTTAGATTCCTTTGTTAGAGTAGGGAAATATACCCGTTAATATAAGAAAATACACTCCTTAGATGGAGTTGCATAAGTAGCATAATTGTATAAAAAAAAGGCGGTAGGCGAAGTAGTTAAAGGATTAATTTTAAATTTATGGAGATAAGAAGTAATAATATGATTATCTGAAGTTTCTTCAATAAATATTCTGTGAATATTATATTTATTGTATAATCTTTGTAAGGAAGATAAAAACCCATAAAAGAAATCATTTTTATAACAAGAATTATTTATGGAACAAATAAATTCCATACATTTATATTTTTTATCGATAATAGAGGGGGTATTTCTATAAATATAAAATGAATGTATTTCATTTTCAAATATAGAACAATAAATTATAATTTTATTCTCTATAATTAGAGTTAGTAAAGTAGTTATTTCAATAGTAACTTGTAAATTAAATTTAGCGACAGCTTCTTTGAAACAGGTTTTAAAGAGAGAAAAATTAGATTTACCAATTTTAATAGTTGAATAAATTTTATTTTTTTTAATATCATTTTTTATATCATTTTTTATATTTAAAATGTCATTTACAACATATCCGGAGGTAGTAAAGGTAGTTAGGGGGATAATAGCTGTCATTTCACCTTCTCTTTTAAATAAACAAATGTTATTTTGTAAGTTTAAATGTCTGATGTGGTAATGGTGAGTTTGAATTAATCGCGGAGCATATCCATTCTTTCTTAAACTTTTTTTAACAGTTAAATTATCAATATAATTTACAGTAAAATTTTTAGTTTTATTATTATTATTAAAGGTTATGTACATAGGACGAGCAGTAATAGTGGCTAAAATCTCATTTTTAGTAATAGGATTATCCCAATATATACTTAAAAAAGATTGATTATTAATGGTTTGTAAGTAAGAAATTATGTCATCTTCATTAGGTAAATATTCAGCATATTTAGATCTTAAATAATTTTCTTTTATAAATAAACAAGCATTAGTTAAAAGTTTGGATGGACAATTTTTGATATTAAATGTTTCAACGTCGGTTAATTTTACAAATTTATTAATTTTAGGTAAAGAGGGGTTAACTATTTGATTTGGAAACAGCCAAAAATGTAGGTCATAAATATGAAAAACAGGTTGGATAGACCAAAATTGATATTTAATTTTAAAATAAGTGAAAATTATAATTAATAATATAAATAATGTAATAAATATTAATTTAATCATTTATTTTAAAAATAATAAAAACCTTTAATAAGGTTTTTGAAGAACATATATATATTGATTATAATACTGTATATCTTTCATTTCTGATTGACTTACGACAATAAAACCCGCAGCCTGAGCTAACGATATAATATCTTTTTGAGAGGCCATATAAAATTTATGTAGATTTTTTCTTATATTTTTGCCTCCTTTTCTTTTATTAAAAGATTCACTAAAATATCCTATTTCTTTATTTAATTTAAAATCAGCTTGATATTCCATATCTTTAAATACTGCACTACTTGAGGTTAATCTTTTATTAGAAAATTTTTGAGGATCCATCTTAGTTAAAACATCTGCAACAGGTAAAATAGGATCAAATTTATTTTTATTAACCAAATGTATTACCAAATAACCAGTAGGTTTTAACCAATTATAACAATTTTGTAAGAATAATCTTTTATTTTTAAATAAATAAATTGTGAAATATAAACATAAAATATGAGTAAAACTATTTTGGGGAAATGTAATACTTTTTAATGCATCTCCTTGTTTAAATGAACAATCTGGATAATTTAATTTGGCTCTATTAATCATAGATTGGGAAATATCTAATCCTTGGGCCTGGTAATTTAAATTATGAAGAGCAGCAACATGGTGTCCAGTGCCTGATCCTATATCCAAAAAATTACTATTAGATTTAGGTTTAAGGTCATTCTCAATTAAAGCAATTTCGAATGCATTTTTATGATTATTTAATACAAGGTCATCGTAAATGTTAGCATAAAAATCATCATAAATATTATTACCATGGAGACTATTAAATTTACTATTATTAGAATTCATAATATCCATATTTTCAAGATTATTTAAATTTTTATATGGTAAATTGGTTAATAGGTAAATAACTATAAAAATAGTAAAAAAATAAAATATTTTTTCACAATAAGTAGTATTTTTCCATAATTTATTTAATTGAGAACTAAAAGTCTTAGCCATTAATATATATGTATTAATATGATTTTTTTTGTATTTAATTTGTATATGTCTGAAATAAATTTAATTAATGATGTAAGAATTTTAAAAGATTTTAAAAAAATATCATTTTCAGGATATGAAAAAGGAAAAGTTGTTAAAAAATTAATTGAATCTTTAGTTTCAAATAAAATAGAAGATGCATGTAACTGGGCTGTAGAATTAATTTGTTCAGGCCATTATAAAGATTTATGGGAAGTAATTATTTTATACATGTCTAAATATATTCATATAGGCTCTCCTAAATTGCCTATATATATAAATTTAAGAATAAATGATTTTAAAAATATAATCAAAAATGGGTTTGTAAACTATGAATTACAATTAAGAAATAATTGTAATATAAGAAATTTATTTGGTGAAATAATTTTAATTTTGTGTTATTCCAAAAAAAAATATAGTTTTGATTTAATTAAAATAAACACTGAATTTGCGTTTTCAATGGAAAATATTCAAACTAAATTAAAAGCTCCAAATATAAAATTTGTGGAAGCTATATTTAAGTCAGAAGACCCAAAAGAATTATTTTTATCAATAAATGAATTATCCTATCATCTTTCAAAAGACGACAGTTATAATGCAGCATATTGGGTGGAGTGGATTATAGAATTTGATAATATTTGTAAAAAAAAAAAACAAATATGTATTTGTGAAAGAAGAATATGGGCTAAAGTGGATTGGAAATATCAAAAAGATAGTATTTGGTTAGTTTGGGAAATAATAGATTATTATGCTAATAAAAAAGATCCAATTACTAAGAAAATAATTAATTCTTTACTAGAAATATTTTGTTTAAGATTTACAGTAGCAATGAAAAAAAAAAGAAAACACTTAATTTATAATGCAATTTATATCCTAACAGAAAAATATAATTCCACAGAACCTTTTATAAATCAAAAAGATAAAATTGAAAAATTAATGAAAAATATGGAGTTATTTTACAAACAAGTTAAAAAAAATGAAAGGTCTCCGGCCACGGATTATTTATTTAAAAAAAGTGAGGAAAAAAGTAATATTGAAAAATCTAGAGAAAAATTAGAAATAATGAATAAAATAAATAATTATTAAAGATTAAAATAAATATAAGTAATATACCATATTATAATCATATTTTGAAAAAATAATATTTAATAAATTTAAACCCGGATTAAAAACAATAAGAGAGGGAGTTACAAAAAGACCACAAGCTAAGTCACCTCGAAAACCTTCTAAAGCTCTATCCCAAGTAAAATTTTCTTCTCCTCCTCCTTCTCCTCCTCCTGTAACTTGGGATTCTATGGCCTGGCTTTAAATTCTGTAATAGAATAATAAAGAATATCCTTTCATAAAATTCCAATCTAATGTAGATTGAATAGGTCTCCAATCTATATTTTTATTAATCCATTTTTTCCATCCTCTTTTAGTTAAAACTGAAAAAACGGAACCATCAAATAGATATTGTCTTTTATTAATGGTGATTCCGCAACAAAAATGTCTTTTAGAAATATCTCTCACGATAGCCGAATCTAATTGATAAAAATGATTATTATACTTAACCTTTAAAGGTTTATTATTATAATTTTCAGATTGGGCTTTATCTTTATCATCATTATCAAATAACGTTATTATAATAACATCTGGTATAATTTTATTATTTATTTTATTAGTAAAAAAATTATTTACATTTAATTCGGAATCCCATCTTATCATTTTAATAGATTTTTTATTACCTTCTAGATAATCTATTAAATCTCTATAAAATAAATATGGATTTCCATGTTCATCAATATTTTTAATTCCGTCTCTATTGGGTAATGAATCATAAATTCCGTATATAATATTATTTGTATTATAGGCTAGTGATTGATTTTTAATGTTAGAGTTATTGTAGCAAGCTTCAATAGATAAAGCAAATAATAATAAAGAATCGCTTAGTTTTGGAGGTGATATAAGTTTATTATTAATAGTTTTGCCGATAATCATTGATTGATGAAAGGATTTCATAAATTTCTTTCCTTTATCGCTTATAAAAAAACTCATAAACATGGTATTGAACCAACAATTGGCATGTTTTTGTATTGGAGAAATAATAGTAGATGGATTAAGTTTTTTATTTAATAAAAAATTTTTTAAAATGGCAATTCTGGCTTTTTCTGAATTAAAATCGACACATATTAATTTATTGGGAATAGTTGAGATATTTAATTTAAAATTATTATCAAAATATGTTTTGATTAAATTATTATCATTTTCACATTTAAAAATATTTGTAAATTTATTATTATTAATATTTATTATTTTTTTATTAATAGAAGGAGAATATGAATGCGTTTTAATTAAATCACTCTTGATAACATTTGATAATAGATTAACATATTGGTCTAGAGAAGAAATAGAAAAATCATTAGATAGATTTTCAGATGCATTTTTAATAATAGGATTGTTAATAGCTTTTGCGGATGATTTTCGTAAATTCATTTGGTCTTTAGGAGAAATTCTTAATGTTTTATTATTATTATTATTTTTAGTTTTTGATATTTTTTTAGTTTTTTTCATATACATTAATTACAGAAAAATAAACTATTTAATATATAGAATTATATAATATGAATGACGATGAAAGAATTATTGTAACTGAAACTCCGAATACAACAACAATTAGTAATCAACAACCGGTTACTCCTATATCTACTTTTAAAGGTCAAAATGAAATTAAACAAAATACCACAACAGAAAAAGTTGTAAAAGGATTTAATTTTTTATCAATGGGAAAATATATATTAATTATATTAATATTAGCATTTTTAGGTTTTAATATTTTTACAGCTTTAGGAGATGCAACGGATAAAACAACCGGAATATTAGGTACACTTTTAGAAAAAATAGGTTATGGAGCTGGTGAAACGGTGAAACAAACGGTTAATACTGTAGCAAGAGGTGCAAAATTAGGTGTTAATGTGGCCGCAGGATCAGTCGACGATGCAGTAGATTTAATAGAAAAAGGAGTTGGAGTTAAAAATGTAAAATTTAATAGAATTGATAATAAAAATATAAGTACGGAAAAGGCAATAAAAAATGCACAAAAAAATAAATCTAATTTAAATACAGCACCTGAACCAGATGATGCAATGAGTTCTACTCAAAAAAGTCAAAATAAGGCAGGATATTGTTATATAGGGGAAGATAGAGGGTTTAGAAGTTGTATAAAAGTAGGAGAAGGAGATAAGTGTATGTCAGGTGAAATATTTCCAAGTCAAGATATATGTATAAATCCAAATTTAAGAAATTAATTTATTACGGGTTTTCCCAATGGGAATATTATTAAACATTATCGGCGTTTAAAACGCCAAGTTTAGGTTATAGTTTAGTGTAATAATTAAATTTTATATATATATATATAGAATTTAATGTTATTTGAAGAAATACCCACTGATTTTAAAAATACAATGGTTACTTATTTAAAAAATTTGTTTAGTAATATCCAGAAAAAAGATAATAATGTAGTATTATCAAATAATTTATTATACCCAGCAAATATCAGGACAGACCACTTGAAGATGGAAGTTGGTTGTTCTAAACATATAGAAGTAATGACAGAATTGTTTTTCCTATTAGATATTTTTCATAATTATTCGAAACAAAAACAATTTTTCTATTCAATTACAGCAGGTTCACTATTAGGTTATTACAAAATAGGTTCAGTCTTGCCTTGGGATGATGATATAGATATAGTTGTTCCATTTTCTCAGTTTAGGCATGTTGAAGACTTGTGGAAAGATACACCTAATAAGGCAAAAAAAATCTGGGATAAGAATTGGACCTATAAAAACATAAAAATAAATGAATATGATATTATATTATTAAAATTAAATAACGCAAATTTTTTTAAGCTAAAACTAAATAGTAACTCAATAGTGAAACGTAACCAGTATCAAAGCGATATAGGTGGTTTAGATATACTCAGTCCAGATGAATTTCGGCAAACACTATCTACTAATTTAAAAACAACTATATTGGATACTAAGGAAAATTATTATACTGGTCTTTTTTGTAATGTAGAAACTTCTTTATTAAAGCAAAATACAGCTGAATTACAATTAAATCAAATGTACCCAAGGTGGAAAGAAATGAAACATCCAAATTTATTTTAGTGCTATAAATATTACTCTTGATTTACTCTATACAGATTTTTAAAGTATTTGATAAAAAATTAAATTCTGGTTTAAACTTGGTATTAATTTGTTGAGTTTGAACTATAATTGCAAGTTATTTATAAGGTCTTTTATTTTATTATATCTTATAAATTTATAGCTATTATTACTATTTTGCAGTTCTTTATGATTACAGAAAAAGTAATCATCTAATATATTGCATTTATAATTATCTACGTAAATATCTAAGTTTTTACCTCCATTATTATTTAAGAGCAATTCTATCATATATATTGGTACATTTTCATTACTTAAAGCTAAACATAATGGAGTTACTTGTGTACGACATCTCATTTGTCCAAACGTGGAGTAAACACAATTTGGTATAAGTTTTATAATTTTTTTAATATCATTATAAAATAATTTTTCTATAAATTTTTTCTTAGAAGAATAAGTGCATGGCAAATAAATTTCTGTATTAAATAAATCTATTAAAATAGGTGAAAATTCATTAATTTTTTGTTTTTTTAATAGTTTATAATTAATATAGTTATCATAATCGTATTGATATTTATTATAAATATTTATATAATTATTAATTTCACAATATTTTTCATAATTATCCTTTTTTTCTTTGAATGTCAAATAAATCAATGCTAAATCCCTTTTTTTACAATTAATTTCTTTGGTTGTATAATATTTATTTTTAGAGATCGTATATTTAAAAATAATTTCCTTTATTTCATTTGGCAATTTGTCCATTATTTATTATTTTATCTATGTCTTTATATCAATAATAACTTTTAGTTACATAAAGTAGGTATCTGGAATAATGAGAATAGATATGTTAAGAAATACATATTATTTTTAATAATATGTATCATGTAATTTAAATCAAAGTTTCATTCTTGCTCTTAAGGCTCAGGCTCAGGACAACAGTCAGGACATTCATTTGGTACTTCAGAAATACAGAATTCAAACACATAGGTAGTAACGGTTTCACCTAATCCACTGTCACATTCGGAAGGCACTAAGAGTTCTAATCTTGGATGTTTAGAGGAATCGTTGAAAATAGGTAAAACAACACTGTCTTCAACCGTATTCCAGTTATTTGAAGCAATCCCTTTTTCAATATACAGATCGACTGGGGAAGGAGTTTTATTGATTAATTTGTAGTCACACCAAAATTTAAGAGATGCAACCGTGCAATTTGCTTTAATCCATGGTAAAAATTTAAATGAAAGAGGAATCATAAAGTTTTTAGCCTTTTGTTTACATTCTCCTTTAGGATACAGAGGCTCATATTTGCAATCTTTTGGATTTCCAATGGTTCTAAGAGGTTGATACGCATAGGCTAACCACTCGCGATTGAAATTGACATTAATTTGGTATTTGCACCAATCAGGCCAAAACCAATTATTGACAAGTTCTCCACCGGCATAAGGTGAAGAAATATCATATTCTCCAATTCCGATGGGCCACGATTTGGGCCACACTCCGTTTACGGCAGCACCACATTCTTCACCGGCATTTGGATTACCTCCACATGGATTAGTTGTCCATGCAACACCTTGTGTTACTCCAGCAAGGTAATCAGCTACTTGAGGGGTAGCATAAACAGTATCGGCAGGTTCAAGCATGTCAGTGGTGGGAGTATCGGTAATGCCAGCAATTAAATTAGTTTGTTTAAGAGGATCGCCTTCAGGATATCCATATAATGGGTCTTTTACATAAGTGATAAAATTAGTTGCGCTAATTTTCACTCTTCTATCGAATTCAGCTCTTTTAATAGATGGATCTGTCAGTGGGTTTCCAGTAACGCAATCGACAGGATCGGTACCATACCATAATGCAGTAATAGGAAGAGGCGAATCATAAGTATTATTTATTTTTTCCAATACAGCTTTGGTACAAGGAGGTAATCTATTAAAAGGTAAAGGTTTTACTTGTTCATCTCCATTATCTTTACTTTGTTGAGTAGAGAAAAACATAGCACCGACCGCCGATTGTGGGTTAACAAAATGGGTCAACCATGGATTATAAAAAGGATCACAGCACCAATCTACTGCAAATCTAAATTTAACCGTGCAATCTTTAACCTCCGAATTGGCAGATTTAAAAATAGCTGAAATAACCAGGATTTCTCTAACTGCACAATCAGGACCTAATTCATTTTCACCATAGCATTTAGAATATCTACGGGTTTGAATAAGTTGACATAATTCGCTCCATGATAAGGCACATAAAACCTCGCATCCTCCACCGACATCACATAGAGAACGAACGCAACTAAGAGTATTTTCTAAATCAATAACACTACAGGCTTCCCAGCAATTTCTTGGAGTCCCTAAATCGGTTTCGTATTTTTCAAGAATGTGTTCAATTAAATTTAATGGAATATAAGATTTATTATCAACAATAAATTTGTTATTGAAAAGAGTCTTTTTATATAAACATTCAACCTCATCAGAAACGCAAGGATTTTTACAAACCGTATCATTTACTTGGAAATGTTCTCCATCTACAGAATAAAATAATTTTCTAAATTGTTCTTGGCCTAGATAGATATAATCGGTATTAATAATATGCCCATGGTCTATGGCAACAGGTGTTAATTTTTGTCCTAAAGCAGCAACATCTACTTCTTTGGAGCAATCTACAACAAGAGAAGGACCACGAGTTTTATCATTAAGAAATTCAGCCATTATAATTATAAATTAGATTTTAAATTTAATAATTTTATTATTAATTTCTTTAAAAGTAATATTATTATTTTTTAATAAAGATTTAATAGAGTCGATTATTTCAGGTTTATAACTTTCTTTATTTTTAAAATTAGGTTTTCCTAAAATAGTATTATATAATTCGTATTCTGCTTTCAAACGAATATATTTAATTTTTTGAATTAAATGAGCTGCGTGAGTTTTATCATTACCATAAATTTTTTTTTCTAAATTTTGTAAATTTAAATGTTCACTAAATGTTATAATTATAAAATCTAATATTTGATTATAAAAATTTAAGTCAGAATTATTATATTTTTTTTTAAAATTTTTTATTTGATTTTGAAATCTTGAAATATTAAACATATTTTCTTTAATCTCATGCCAATTACTTTTGCACAGTGGCAAAATAAATTGATTTATAATAGATTGTTTCAAAAGATAAATTTCACTAGGCTCTTTATAACCTCCGCCTGATATTTCTTTCCCTAATAAATTATTATTAAATATAACTGTATTACCTTTTAAAGATACACAATTATTATATTTCATTAATTTATTCAAATATAATAAATTAATGATAAATTAATGATAATCCCAATATTTATAACTAGGAGGAGGTAAAACACATTGTTTCTTTTTATGATGACAAACTGGACAACAGTAATTATACTTTTTACAAGGAATATAAGAATGATTGCATTTATGACAACATTTTGGAACAATTTTGCAACAATAAGGACATTTAGGTTGCTTGTGTTTTCCACACCAATAATAAGAATTACAATCCGAACAACATATAATAATGCAATCACATGGTCCTAAACATCTATGTCTATAAACTCTTCTATAATCAATAATATCACAATCAAAATGTTTTTGTTCTTTATTAAAGTGTAAATAATTATTGTATTTTACTAATCCTCTAGGACAGTTGCCTTTTACATAATACGGATTAGCTTTTTCTGAGGGACAACAGTAATGTTTTTTAGGAGGACAACAATTATATTCATGATTATTTTTAAAACTTTTACATTTTTTTTCACTACCATTGCAACAGTTATTACCAGGATCACACGGATTTGCATGACATACTGATCCAAAGTGACCAGGGTAATCATGGCACATACATGTATTAGATTTACATTTATTGCACCCCCAGGGGTGAGTTTTTTTATAACAAACACATGCATGTTCATAATTATAGCATCTGCAACATTTTTTTGGAGGACCACGGTGACATGGTTTATTGTGTGGTTTTGAATGTTTAGGTGGGTGGCAAAAAGGAGGTGGAGGATGGCAAAACGGAGGAGGTGGGCCAGGGTGAGGACCAGGGTGAGGACCAGGTGGAGGTTCAGGGTGAGGACCAGGTGGAG
>CERI01284264.1_pt1 | contig 15253 bp, 23 predicted proteins | sample 350261 | NCBI WGS metagenome assembly CERI01 (sample SAMEA2620979, study PRJEB7988) | marine metagenome | isolation source: saline water (ENVO:00002010), including
CAAAAAAAGATGCCCCGTCCTTTAGGGCGGGGAGTCTATCACTGTAGCCATTCTTGAAATAATTGAGAAATAATATATACAACAATAAAAAATATACAAGTTATAACTGCAACACCTGTCATATTTAATCCTTGTGTAGTTTCATCTAATATGTCAATATATGATCTTAGTAATTGAGCTAATAGTTGATGAACATTTGAATTGGATAATGCTGCAAAAATTAATGCAATAACCGCAATACCTTTTGGAGATAATTGTGCTTTAGATGTATGTCCGTGTCCGTGTTCATGGCTATGATTATATGTATTTTGTGGAAATTGCATATTAGATTGAAATCTTGGCATTTGACGTTGTTGTTGTTGTTGTTGTTGTTGTCTTTGTTGCTGTTGTTGTTGTTGTATTTGTTGTAATTGTTGGAGTTGTTCAGGTGTAATTTGGTATTCTTGAGTTGGTCGGTGTTGAGTAGGTGCGGTTTGAAGTGACATTCGATAATATTAACTCCACATAAAAAATATATCAATAAATATTATAGATATGTTAAAAGACTCTATTGAAGAGCTTTTGCATATTAATCCAATTTATGTAGATGTTATTCAGACAAATTTAACATATCAATATAAAGATATAGTAGATTTATGGTTTGCATATTTAAGTACAGTTTCACCACCGATATTGACATCAGTTTTTATGGAAAAATCAGAAGAAGAACGAGAAAATTTATTAAAACATTTGGATAAGTTTAAAACAGTTAAAGCTATTTTCGGGGCCCATTATCAGGTGTCTTGTCAAATAGATAAAAAACACCTTATAGTTTATTATGTACATAATAAAGATTACAAAATGTTTGCTCAATATAATGGTCGATTTGTACATTTAGTATCGGAGCAAATTATTAATATTTTTTTAGAAATGGTGGAATATCGAAATGATAAAGTAGGAGTAATTATTTGGACAAAGCCTTAAGTATTTTATTTTTTATATTTTTTTGTTGATCATCTTGTAATTCTGAATCTTTACATTTATCTTGAAACCATTTATTGAATGCAGTATTTGAATTAAAATCTTTTTCTTTAATATTTAGTTTAATTTTAATATTTAAACCAGATATTATACTATTTATTCTATCATCTTGTTGATTACATGTATCTAGATCATTATTAAACCAAGGTAAAATTGTATATTGTAAAGGAGTTAAATTATAGTAATCACTTATATTTACTGCTCTAGGTTCTTTTAAAATAATATATTTTAGTATTTTTGTATCAAATGGTATATTATTATTTGTAAGTTGTTGAATATAACAACTTAATGGAGTCATTTTTTTATCATTCAATAATTTAAATAATGAATTTGGCATTAAACTCAATAATTCAAATAATATAGAATATGATATATGTGCATTATATTTTAAAAGTAAATGTAGAGCTGTATTACCATCTTTATCTCTAACAGATTTATGATTAAAGTTAGAGCATGATTTTAAACCATTAATATCGCCTAATTTAGCAAATAGAAGATATTTATTAGAAATAGATTTATTCAAAGGTGCTGAAACTAAATTTTGTTCAATAATATCTTCAGTGTTATCATTAATTTCTTTTTTATTAATTTTTAAATCAGGTTCTAAATAACTTTGTTCAGGTTTAAATGTGTCAAAGCCAGGTGTATTTTCCCAAGACATATGTTAGATAGTAACATATTTTATATATAAATATCTATACGCTAATTTTCTATATGAAGTTGTACTAGGTAGTATATGTTTTTCCAATTGCTTTATAACATTTTGTTTAAGCAAACTTTGATTTATTGATATTGTATTGTCTTCTTGTTGAATAGTTTTTATAATTTCAGCACATAATAAGTCTAATCCTAAACGAGCATTTTTGATATCTTGACCATTAAATACAAGTGCAAAAGCTTCTTTACACCATCCTCGTAATATTTTTTGAAAATTGTTATTATTATATAATTGTTTCATTTGATTTGTGAATGATTTATCAATGTTTTGTATAATATTAATAAATAATTCTTGTAAGATACAATTAAATTGTGTCAAAAATAAATTTACAGCATTATCGAATTCATTAAAAACAATTGTAGAAATAATAGATTTATTACACAAAAGTTTTTTCATAATCAAATCTAAATTTTCACTAGGTAAACTAAAACCAACATCTTTCCAATTATTTAATATTTGTTTTGTTAGTTTATCATCAGAATCTTTATATTTTTGTAAAGATTCAAGATGAATAGAACTGTTTAAGGTTTTTTTTAAATTAGATGATGAATTAGTAAATATTATTAATTTATTATATATTTGTGGAACATTTTGCTTAACGTAAAGTAAAAAATTACTTAATAATCTTATATTCTTTTGAATAGGTTTTATAGAATCTATTAGTTTCAGTAAAGTTCTTGAATCAAAATTAATTTTATTTAAATTACAAGAATCTAGACTGAATGATTGTAGTGTTTGTGGAAAGAATAGATCAGTTAAATCATAATCATATTTATTTTGACAATGTTCTAGAAGTTTAAATAAATATGTTGTAACAGGAAGAAATAAAGGAGTTTTTGGTAAAGCTTTTTGTGTTATATATTGGTAAATAGCAATAGCTGCATTTAATTGATTGTTTTTATTACAGCTAAAAACAAAACGACAACAAGTAAAAACATTATCTTTACAAGTGTCTTTATCGTTTTTTCTTAAATAATTGTAAGTTTTTAAATCACTTATAGGATTTGAACCTTGGGAATTTTCGACTAAATCATCACCATATTTTTTACATAAATCGTTAAATAATTCTTGTGGTCTAGAAGTTTTTTTATTTTGTTTCAATTCTTCAATTCGACTTAAAGTTTGATATATCGGGTTTTGTATATCTAATTGTGAATCTGATTCATTAGAATTGATTGGAATACTAAAAGGGAATATAGTATAATGTAGTGCTGTAAAACCATTTGCACATTTAGTTAACGGTTTGCATTTATTATTTAGTAATAATTCAACAACATTTACATCATGGTTTTGAGATGCTATCATTAAAGGTGTTTTACCTTGAAAATTAGATACATCTGGATTTTCTCCTTTTTCAATAAGATTTTTGACAGTTTTTACGATTATATCTTCAGAAATATCATTATCTGGATTACGAGTAACAGCAAAATGGATTAAACTATCTTGAGTTTTTTCAAACTTTGAGTTTTTTGGAATTTTATCTATGATACCATCAATTTTAGCACTAGCAGTAGTAAAACTATTTGTTATTTTGTCAAGTTTTGAAATTGTATACTTTTGTTTATTTTTTCCATTTAATTTGGAATACAAGTATTTGGTAGTAAGTGTTTCAGGTTTATAAGGAGCAGACGGTAAAGTAAGAAGAGATTTTGTGATACTTTTTTTTATATTTTCAGGTAAATTGACTTTATTGTATGGATTTTCTGTTTTTGTTTGTTGTAAATGTAGTATATCTGGTCTAATTGAATTTTTATCTTTATATAATATGGATGAATTTATCGAATTATTTTTAATGTTATTTAAATTTTGAATATCACTACAGTCTGTAGTACAATTTGTATTTTTATCCATTGTGATCTGTAAAGATATTATTATTATTTTGAATGCGACAAATTTGATAATATAGATACTATATCATCAAATTTTTAGTTATTAAAACTAGCTTTATCTAGTTTAGCAAGGTTTTCAGAAATTTTTTTATGCATAGTTGTGTATTTCTGTTCCAAACATTCTAATTGAGAAGATTCTTCATTTTCTGTATTACTTGTTAATTTGTGTCTGTAATCACGTACATCTTCAACGCCATATGCATTCATCATAATCTTATTTAAATCATCATTTGTTTGATAAATTGTAAATGCTCTACCATCACTCATAATTTGTGGATATGTGTCTGTAGGATTTAGAGGGAAAAGTGGACAGAATGACATGTATCTTAGTATTATTACAATGACATTTTATTTTAAGCAATTATATAAGTCTGATTTAAATGTTCAAAAGGAACATTTTGTTCTACTAGAGCACATGCTAGTAGTGTTTTATCTTTTATTGAAGAATTTAGCCCTTTAATTTTAGACGTTTTTTGTAGTGTTTCCGTTGAATAAAATCTCCATGCTTCAACAAATCTTTTTCTAATATCAGAATGTATTCCATTTTTTTGTAAGAAATTTTCATTGTCATAACTTTTGGGTAATTTGCTACACGGAAATGTTTCTGGTAATTGGTTTTCAAGACTAATAGAAATATCATTGACTTGCTTGATTTGCCCACAAGCTGCGTTTAAACTTATTTTATCATCATTTTCAGCTACATCTTCTATTATTGTATCTAACACTTGTTTGTCTTTTGTATTTTTAGATGATTCATATACAGTCTTAGGTAGAGCTGGTGTTACTGTGGGTGCAGGTTTCGGTGGTGTTGCTGTGGGTGCAGGTTTCGGTGGTGTTGCCGTGGGTGCAGATTTAGGTGGTGTTGCTGTGGGTGCAGGTTTCGGTGGTGTTACTGCGGGTGCAGGTTTAGGTGTTGCTGTTGGTGTTACTAGAGGTTTAGGTTGTAATGCGGGTGTAGGCGTAGGTACTTGTACTGGTCTAGCTATAGGTTTCTGTATTGGTGCTACACGTTTTGGTACTGGTATAACAACAGGTTTTGGTACTGTTGTTGTATGTTGAATATTTATTGGATTTGTAGTAGTCGATTCTACTTTAATATCATTTACCGGAGTTACATTAATATCATGCATTTGCATAGTTTGATTTATAATATCTGCTAAATCATTATTTAATTTTTCGCTATGTTTTTCGTCATTAGTTTCATTATTTTCATTAGTTTCATTATTTTCATTAATTTCATTAGTTTCATTAATTTCATTTAGTGATTGAATTTCTTCAAACTCTGAATTTTCTTCTAGAGATGAATCGTCATTAAATTCACTATTTTCATTATTTTCAATAAATAATGAATCAGATTCTATGTAAGGTTTTTCGAAATTTTGGCAAATTTGGGTATTCTGTTCTACATTTTGGGTTAATATATCTATATTTTCTTCAAATAACGTTAGTTTTTCTGTAACTTGTGAAATATCTGATTGTACTTCTAGCATTTTTTTATATAAGAAATATAGTAATCCAATTGCTACTAGACTAATAGCCATTAATTTCATTTGTTGAATCATTTTAATTTATGATGAAAATGTAAAAAAGTCGTTAAATTTAAACGAAGATAGTGATTAAAAATAAATGTCAGAATTATGTGTTTCTAATGCAAATGGAGTTATGATAACTTTTAAAAAATTAAGAGGTGAATTAAAACCAGATTTTTTAGATAGAATACGTTATTCATTATGGTTATCTGATACTAAAGATGACCATAATCATGATAAGAATTATAATGTGAAGTTACAAAAGTATATTAATATGAAAAAATTTGGTGTAATTTATGAAACTAATCATAAGATCTATCAGAATTAGAGTGTATTTCTGAATAATCAATTGAATCATCATCATATGTACCGTATGTACTTTGTGAATAATCAGTAGCTGTAATTGTATCAGCATTACTTATGTATGAAAATTCGTCGTTAAATTGTTTTTCTCGAAGTTTATTATCGACTATCCAATTTAATTCTTTTTCTCTATATGTATCCATTCTATATAAAATAAAGACTAGGAGAATACCAATAATTAAAAGCAAAATAGCAGAAATTACAGAGTTCGACATTATATTATAAATTAAGTGAGATATTCAGTCAGTTATCTTTACGCATTTGAATAACAATATAAATAAGGGATATAAGAAGTATAATGTTAATAACAAACAGAATAGAAAAAGCGAATAAATATGGGTAAAGACATTCTATAATGTATAATAATGTAGGTGCTATAATTATATTATGAATTCTATCTTTTGTTTGATTATCGGTAGCATACTCTAGGCACGTATTAATAATATCTTGGGTAAAATTATTTATAAATTTATTTTGTTTAATAGGTACTTGTTGTTCCATTATGCAATTTAATAATGAAAAAAACTTTGTTCGTATAACTTTTTATGGCAAAAAAATCGAATTAATTGATGTGAAGGCTTTTTCTCCGTTTGGGACAGAATATTATTCAGGTAAACGTTTAATGAATTTAAGTTTTAGTCCACAATTAATATCTCAAATCAAAGAAACCGAAAATATTGTTCAACAGCAGTATGAAAAAGAGCATATTCAATCTGGTTTAAAAAATAATTTATTGAGAGTATATTTTGATCGACAAACAAAATATATTGATACAACACATAAATGTCGTGGATTTGGTGATTTAGTCAAAAAAGAAACATATGAATTTACTATTTTATATAAGGGCATATGGTCATATAGTGATAGAAAAGGACATTATTGGCTTGTTAAATCAATTAAATTTATTGAATTAGAGTAACTTCTCGTTCAGGCATTTTTTTTGTAGGGTATTTCGCAACATCCTCATAAATATTTTATAGGCTTAATTCTTTGAAATTGCTTGAATAAATATCTTAGTAATGAGTATAAAAATGAGTGAATCAACCAACATGATAAACTTGAGCATTTTTGTTCTAGTCGGACTTTTAATTTATAAATGGTATACTGATCAGAGTGGTGTTGTTGAAAGATATAACAGCGATACACCAACTAATGGTAAAGATTCTAAAGCTAGGGCTGATGTCAGAAAGTCTAGACGCGATTCTCGTCGTAATTCACGACGTGATTCTCGTCGTAAAGAACTTGTACCTAGAGTTTCTGAAGAAACTGAAGTAGCTGAAGTAGCTAGAGTAGTCGAAGAGGTCAAAGCTACACGAGCACCAGCACCAGTTTCTGTAGAAAAACGTGGAGATAAATCTGTAAATATTGTTCAAGAACATCAGCGTTTTCAAGAAAAACAGTTAGAGCGCAGTGCTATATCTGATTCATCAGAATTATTACCACCTAGTTTAGAAAATAACACATGGGGTGATTGCACATTTGTATTACAACCAAATGCTGATGATGCTAATAAACGTATGTTACCAGAAGTACCACAAAGCTATCGTAATAACGATATTCAATTAGGTCGTGAAGTCCTAGTTGTTTCACAAGAAGATTTATCACCATGGAATAAATCTTCTATTTCTGAACAGACTCTTGCCTATGATGAATCATCAGCACCTTGTGCTGTATAAATTATAAAAGAGGTATAAATGAAAGTTACGATTTATAATTTATGGATTCTACAAAAAAGATAAATGAACCTAGGATAGAAAAAAAGTCAAAGCAAACTTTGACAAAGTTTACATTATTGCGGTGCTTGGAAGAATATTTTTCCGAGGACCACGATCAAGCATTAATGCTTACAAAATTCATATGGAAACGTAAGGATACCATATGGATTAATCAAAAAATATCTAGTCAGCAAAACAATTAAATGACATCATCATCGTTATTATATAAATTAGGTCCCCACCAGAGTGGTGCAAGAGGATATACTAAATTTGGGAATGCTAAATTTCTATCTAAAATGTATGCACTGTATGCATAGTTACCATAGTAAAAAGGATCATAGATAAAATACATTGGGTCTAAAGTATCTACATAAGATGAATCGCTGTCGCTGTCGCTGTCGCTGTCGCTGTCGCTGTCACTGTCGCTATCATCTTTGCTTTTCTTATCGAAACCGTGGTCTTTTTTCCATTTTTTTGATGACCACTTTTTCTTTTTCTTTTTCTTTCCGCCTCCTTCTAAATCATCGTTTAATGATGAAATATCGGATCCCCAAGAACCAGCAGATGTAGCGGTAGATGGAATTGTGTATTTTTTGATAGAAATAGTACTATCTTGATCTTCAGCAGTTTGTGAACATTTGAAATGAAGTGCTTTATCACCGCCTTTAGCACCACCAGTTTGTTTTGAAGATACTTCATACATTGAAATAATTAAATCAATCTTATTTTTGTTATGGCAGTGGTTAAATAAGCTAGTGGCAAACTTTTTTGCCGCTTTTGCAGAGGTAGAAGCAGATACTTCAGTTTCGAAATTTTTACCAGCAACTTGAGGATTGGTAAGCTTAAACTTCATCTAGGGTATGAGATATAATTATATTTTTTTTTTGTAAAATATGCAAATATTTCAAATAGTCTAATTACTCATGTTAAAGAAATGTAAGGCATTATTTATTAATAATGGTTTATCTTTTTGAAATTCAAACAGTTCAATCTGGTGCATTTAAAACTTTAATTGAAGCTTTAAAGGATATTTTAGCAGATGCAAATATGGAGATTGATGAATCAGGCATTAAGATTATGGCTGTAGATAATACATCTACGGTACTTGCTCATATGAAGTTGGATGCTACAAATTTCGAGAAATATTCTTGTACAAAACGTATGGTACTAGGAGTTTCTATGGGAAATTTGTTTAAACTTATAAAAACAATGGTAAATAGTGATATTTTAACTTTATATTACGAAGAGGAAAATGAAAATTATCTAGGATTAAAAATCGAAAATTGCGATAAAAATTCAGTGACAAGATATTCATTGAATTTAATGGATCTAAATGAAGAAAATATCCGTGTACCACCTACAACATTTGAATCTGTAATTACAATGCCATCAAATGATTTCCAAAAACACATCCGAGACATGAGTAATTTGGCTGAGGTACTTGAAATTACAAGTGTTGGTCAGCAATTGACTTTAAAATGTGACGGTGAATTTGCCAAACAGGAAACTGTCATCGGAGAGACTTCAAATGGAATGTCATATATCAAAAATGCTAGTCCGGAAGAAATTGTCCAGGGGTTGTTTTCATTAAAGCATTTATTGTTATTTACTAAATGTACAAATTTGAGTAATAATATCGAGATGTTCATTAAGAATGATTATCCAATGATTATTCGTTATGGAGTAGCAAATTTAGGTGAAATTAAACTATGTTTATCTCCTAAATTATATAATGATTAATTGTTTGATTTTTACATAAACCTTTTTCTTGTTTATTAATTAAAGTTAATTTGAGATAATTTTGAATATGGATTTTCCTGATATAGAAAATAAATACCCTTTAGAATGCCAGTATAATATATGGTCGCATCAAACTAATAATTCTGATTGGTCACCAACAAGTTATACTTTATTACATACATTTGATACCTTAAGAGGGTTTTGTGATTTTTTTCAGAAACATCCTGAGCCTCAATTAGGCATGTTTTTTATTATGAAAGACCCGATAGTTCCAACATGGGAAGATGTACATAATGCACCAGGTGGTTGTTGGTCATTTAAATTAAATAAAAGTAATTATATTAATATATGGACTAAATTAACAGCTTCTTTTATTGGAAAAACATTAACAAATGATGTCGAAAGTATGTCTTATATTAATGGAATATCATTAACTGTAAGACGGCATAATATTATTATGAAAATATGGAATAATGATCGTGAAAAAAATGATATTAATATAATTAAAAATGATTTAGAAGCAATAAAATTGTCTGATAGTATTTATCAACAACATAAAGGTCGAGAGTAAATTAAGTATTTTTTATGTATTTTAAATATACAATGGAAAAGAAGATTTTAGAAATCAGGCAGAAGTTAATGACCGGAGTACCCAAGGAAGAATTAAAAAAAGAATATCCAGAAATGGCTAAAAAAGAGAAGTTTTTTGATATGGTAACTGATAAAAATATGGATGATGAAATATTAACTGCTTTAATTGTTTTAAGAGAAGGAGTAGATAAAGGTGAATATACTGATGAAGATGCTTCGGTTCTTTTCGGAGAATTATTGGCAAAAAAATATATACCAGAAAATTTAAAATAATTATTTAAATATTAATTATAGGAAGTTCTTATATGCATTTTGTGTATTTGTTGGTAAAGCTCTCCAAATAACTCCACATCTTTTTGCACATTGTGGAATTGTAAGACTTGGATTATTTGTTTTTATTTTTTCACGAAATAAAGAGAGGAACAAGAAGTAACCTGTTAATTGTGTATTTATTGGCATATTTAGTTCTTCCTGTATTTTTTTAAGAGGAAACTCTGTTATGCATTTTTGAAATTCATCTTTATTGTGTATATTTTTTTTAATATTTGTTATATATATTTTTTCTTCCGATGATAGGCTATCTATATCCATATTTATATGTTGTTTATATTAAATTATAGTATTTAATATGAGAATATATCAATTTTTTAATAAAAGTAATAAGAGTATATATATTAAAGAATGGATAAAGAAATATTGAAATCTGTTCGCTCATTAAAATCTATTGAAAGTAATGTTTGTATTACTATTTATTTTACAGGTTCTATAGAAGATTTTGATGAATATATTTCAAAAAAACGACAAGAAGCTGATTTAATAAAGAATGCATTTAAGAAAAAATTAGTGAAAACAATATTATTTAATATGTTATCATCTTTAGAAGAAGATACTAATTTATTTCATACAAATTTAGTTTTATTTGGATATAAAGATGGTTTTCATAGTTTTAAATTGCCTTATAAACCGGATAAAATTTTATATTATTGCGACAAAGAATTTAAGATTGATATACTTGAAGACAAGTTAGATCCTCCACCTAAATTAGGAATTTTATTTTTAAAACCTGAAAAAGCATTATTTTATCAATACCATCCAAAATTAGAAGCTGTTTGTATATCGCAACATGATATTAAAAAAGATTATACATCTCTTGATGGTTTAATAAAACGACATTTTTCATTAATACCTCATGTGTTTGATTTTGTAGTTTATACAACATATAATTTACCATCTTCGTTTCCAAGTAAATATACAATCATAAAAACATCTAAAACAATTAAAGAGTTGAATTCAGAATTTAAAGAATTATATATTAAAATACGTTATAAAGATGCTACAAAACATCTAGATGAAATATTTGAACGTTTAACATCAAACGATGAAAAACGTTCAAAACAAATAGTATATGGTCAAAATGATATTTATACTGCATTGGAATATCAACAGTTGAAATTATTATATACGACTAAATTATTGAGTTCAAAAATAGATTTAGGGCCATGTCAAATAATTAAGATACCTAAAGCTTTAAAACAACATTACGAACAGTTAGAAGATTATGGTGGTGCTTTAGGGTGGACATTTTATTAAACTAATTTCATATAAAATATAATTATGTTAATATAATAACTTTATGTCCAATCAAATTCAAAACCTAGATGAGTACTCTCAGTGGAGGGCGGATAACTATGAAAAAACTTGCTTAGTCAAATTTGGCTCAGAAGCGTGTCCACCATGTCAAAAATTAAAACCATTGATTGAAGCCATTGCAGATAAACAAAAAGGAACTATAGCTGTCGCATCCATTGATTCTACTAAATCTCCAGATTTAAGAAAACATTTTATGGTAAAAAAAATACCTCTCTGCGTAGTTTTTCCAAAATCAAAAAAAATAATGGAAATGAAAAAAAAAGTAGAAGCAGATGTTACATCTGAAGATAAAAATAAAGAAAAGTCTGAAGAAAATGAGACTTTTCTTCAATCTCGTATAGTAAAAAAAGAATTATTAAATCCCGATGGAGTTCGTCTAATTGGATATAAACCAGATGATTTAATTGAAACTTTAAAAAATTGTTCTATTTAATTATAAATTATTTTTAAGTTGTTGCGGGAGCACTTGTTGTTGTTTCTTCAGCCGCACCTTCATCATTAGAATATCTAGCATCCCTACGCCTAGTTCTCATGCGCTTACGGTATTGAATCAAAGTACCACGCATGTATTTGTTATTACACATTAGTTCACCACCATCAACACCTGTAACATTTGTGGCAAATTCTTTATCATCACTTTCTTTTGTAATATTAAATTGAACATATTCACCTGTGACTAGAAACTGTCTTCTATTCTTTTCTGTATCATCAGTATTTTCTTCTACTACAATCTGGTCTGCGCTGATGTAGATATGTTCACCATTTTTATCCCCAGGGGATGTTACTTTTGCGAAGCCAAATAAATCATGAAAGTTGATAACTTGACCTCTGTACAGCGTATCTGTATTTTGAGTTGACATTATATGTCAATGTATCATGTCTTAGCTTTAATACATCTTTTTCCAAAAAAATCTAGGAATCGAAAAAAATGAGCATATAAGTGTATTATTCTTCTTTTAGCATCAGCATTAACATTTTACAATCTTCTAATTTAATTGCCATAAAATTAGATATATCATCACTTTTAAAATCTGATTCTGTAACTGGTCTAGTACATGCTGCTTGTAGCAAACTTAATGAGCTATTTAAAATAATTATATCACCGGTTTTTGATGATATAACTTTATTATTATAATTTTCAACTTTATGTGGTGTATTCAATTCATAATGAGTAATTTCTGGAGTTTGATTATCAAGAATTGATTTTAAAATACTTTTAGTATTACTTTTTTCAATTTCATCAAATACTGTTTCTGAATTGAATAAATTAATATCACCAAATAATTGGGGCATAGCAGCAGATAATTTAATAAATGAAATATAATCTTTATCTATTATTGCTTGATTTAAATTTTTAAGCATATCTCTCACATTAGAAACTTGTTCATTGGTTTTATCTGTTAGTGTTTCTTTTAAATCTTCGTTGATGTTTTCATTAACTGTATTTTTTATAGGGTCATTTTCAACTTCAATCTGTTCACTCTCTTTCTTTTTTCCAATTATATCTTCGTTGTGTAGTTCTTTTTTAATTGTATCATCTTTGTTTTCAATATTATTTTTGTTTTCTTTTGGTTCTTCAATTTCTTCAACTTCAATTCCTTCTTTAATAGAAGTTGGGATAATTGATCTTATATTATCTATACCAACTTGTTGTTTTACAGAATCAAGTCTGACTTGAATATCATCTTTAACTTTATCGTATTGTTTCATGGCAAAATAAGAAGCCCCAAGAGCTGATGCAATTAGTGAACCAACTAGTACAGGATTTACAGCTGCATTATGATTTGGTTTTATTCCTAATAATTTTTGTGCTTTGTGTTTTAACAATTTCTGCATATGTTTATTTATTTGCTTGTAAAAAATATAATCAACAGAAACGCAATAGAGACTCTCTTATTTCATAAATATGTTGACAACTTTCCAATGGTTTTTTTTTAAATATATTATCATGTATTAAAAATCCATTTTTATCACATAATTTATTATCAATGATGTGATTTAAAACAGCTTCCATTAAATCTAATTTATTGTATGTATTCCGAGGTTTTAGTTTTAGCAATTTTGCTTCTTCTGGACAATTATATTTTAGTTGTAATGATGGGGATTCTTTTTCTTTCAACCATTTTTGAAGTGTGCGTAAATGTGTAAAGGTTTGTTGAATTTCATTTAACGGATCAGTCATAATATAAATTAAACGTAATTCAATATTAAAATGTTTTTATACATTTTTTTGTACAGAATTTAATATTTATATATAAAGTCAAAATAAGAATATACCATAAGAGACTATGGTTAAATATTCACTAGAGTTCATTCTCTTGTATAAAGAGCTGCATCAAAAACAGTTCGCTTCTTCTGTAACTAGTGTTAATGGATGGAAACCAGAAGTTTATCAAAATAAAGAAGAAAGAGCTTTGAAAAAGTCAAATGCTCTATTAAATAAATTGAATAATAATAATTTCCAAGAAATAGTGAGGCAGATTCATAGTTTATATATTACTGCACCTCAAATTGAAGATAAATTAATAGATATATTTGTAAAAAAGGCATTACTTGATCAAACATATCGACAAATATATATTAAATTAGCACAAACTTTAGGTAATCTTTTAAAAAGTGATACACCCATTCAATTATTTGCCGATAAAACAAAATTAATATTGAATCAAATATTAAATTCAAGAATAAATGAAGATATTTCAGAAGAAGTTAGGATGAATCTAATAGATTCAAATGAATTAATAGGAGAATGTTACAATATGGACATTATAACTGCTGAATATTTAAAAGATAGTGTAATAAGTATTCAATTGAAACATAATATTATAGAGGAGCTTTGTAAATTATTTATGACTGTCAAGATAAATATTACTAAATTGGTAAATAAAACAGAAATAGATACAATATTAGAAATGTTAATTTGTAAAGCTTCTGACAAAAGAATAAAGTTTTTAGTTGATGATTTGAAATCTGTATTATCTATAAATTATACAGAACAAAGAGAATCTTCTAAGAAAAACCCATGGTTTTGCTCTCCACAAAATAAGGTTTTTTCTACTAAAGTATTACAATATCAACCTCTGAAAAAAAATGCATCAAATTCTTCACTTAAATGGAGGAAAGCATCTGCTTCAGATATTGAAGTATTACGTTCTCGTGGGACTCAAAAACAACATAATAGCAACATTGTATCTGGAGCGCGTTCTGTATCACAAAATACTTACAATAATTCTACACGAAATTATCAATATAAGGACATTCAAAGAAATAAAAAATCGAACCACCGAGACCGCCGAGATCGCCGAGATCGTCGTAAAAATAGTGATACATTTAAGTCTACAAAAACGGATATAGGTTTTAAGCCAGCTTATGTTCCAAAAATAACACAATCAAATGAAATAAAAAGTGATATTAATATCCAACCAATGTCAGATGTTCATAGAATAGCTGTGAAAGAATTAATGTTAGAATATATTGATACAGAAGATAAAGAAGAAGTTATCGCATGTTGGAAAGATTTATTAAACCAAAAATGTACTTCTGAATGGTTACTTGATCGTTATATTGATGTATACATTAGTCAACGTATACAACGTCAAGAAATATTTAACGAATTAATAAGTTGGATGATATTACACGATCATATAGAAAAAAACGTTTGGTTAACTATAGTATCAAAATTAAATAAAAATTCAGAAAATATAAAAATAGATTGTCCAAGAATTGATATTATTATTGATCATTTTCGAAGTATATGTTAATATTTTTTTTAAATTTATTTTGCGTGTTTTATATTAAAAAAAAATCGCAAGATAATAGTATACAAACATGGTCGATACTACTGTTAACCCAACACTTGTAAAAGTAGATACTACATTACAAACTGGAGGCAAAGCTAAGAAAGTCAAAAAGACTACAGCTGTAAAGAAGATTACTTTAACTGGAGGAGCAAAAAAGAAGAGAGCTTCAAAGAAGGCACCTAAGAAGGCATCAAAGAAGGCATCAAAGAAGAAGGCATCAAAGAAGAAGGCATCAAAG
>CERI01103552.1_pt1 | contig 15250 bp, 5 predicted proteins | sample 350261 | NCBI WGS metagenome assembly CERI01 (sample SAMEA2620979, study PRJEB7988) | marine metagenome | isolation source: saline water (ENVO:00002010), including
AATAATAATGATAATTCAATAGATAAAATATTATTAAATTATAATTATAATGATAATAATAATAATGATAATTCAATAGATAAAATATCATCTAAATTATTAAATTATCTAGATATTGATAAAAAATTAAAATCAAAAAAAATAGACTATAATAATATAGATATTAATACTTTTAAAAATAAATTAAATAATATATTAAATAATAATTTAATAAATAATAATATAAAAACAACACCATTAACAAGAAGACAAATAAATGAAATAATAGCAATTATACCAAATATAGATAAAAAATTATATACAGATAATAATACAGATAATAATAGAGATAAAAATAATAATAGAAATAATACAGATAATACAGATAATACAGATAATACAGATAATACAGATAATATATATAATAAAGATATAGATTTAGAAGAATTAATAAAAAGATTAGAAAAAGAAAATGATTTAGTAATTGATAATGTTTATAATAAAGAATTAGAAAAAGAAAGATTAGAAAATTTAGGAATAAGTATAAATTTAAAATTAGATGAAGAAAAATTTAAATTAGAAAATATAAATTTAGAAAAAAATTTAATAACAGAAAAAATATATAATACAGAAAAAGAATTAAAAAATGCAATAAAATTAAGAATAGAAGCAGAAGAAAAATATAAAAATGAAAAATTAAAATTAGAAGATTTAGAAAAAAATTTAGATAATATTAAATTTTCATATGAAACTTCTATAAATTCTGCGACAGTTGCAAGTGAATCTGTAGAAAAAGTAATAAATATTATAAAAAATATAGATAATGATGATAATATAAATTATTTATCAAATTTAGATTTAGATGATATAGATTTTAAATATGATTATTTAAATTATAATAAAGAAATATCAGATAATGATAAAATAAATTATATAACATTAAATAATAGTTCAATAAAAAATAAAAGTAATTTATTAAAATTAATAGATAATGGAAATATAGTAAAAAATCCATTAAAAGATAATGAATTAAATAGTTTATTAAATGATTTAAATTTAGTAGGTAAAATATCATTAGAAAAAGGATATATAAATGCGGGAATTGAAGCATCAAAGTTAGCAAAAAAAAATGCAGAAATGATAGAATCAGCATCTATAAAATATAAGAATGATAAATTATTAGAAAAAATAAAAGAAATTACACATTTAGCATCATTTACAAGAATATTAGCATCAATTACATCAGTTACAAAAATAAGATATGAAAATGAAATAGAATCACAAAAAGATAAAGTAAATATAGCATTTAGAGAATTTGAACATAAAAAAAAAATAGATAATGATATTAAAAAGAGATTATATTTAGAAAAAGAATTAATATATCAATTTGAGAATGATATAGAAATGTTAATAAAAAATAGAGAAAAAATAGAATTAAATTTAATAGAAATAAATAAAGAGATAGAATTAAATGATAAAAAAATAATAGAAGTTAAAAATTTATCAGAATATACATTAAATAAATTAAAAGAATTAGAAAGAAATTTAATATATGAAAATATAACAAGAAATGAAAAAATAGAAAAACAAGAAATATTAGAATTATTAAAAATAACAATATATACACGTGAAGAAATAGAAAAAAAAATAGCAGAAAAATATAAAAAAAGAAAATTAGAATATGAAATAGGTGTAGAATTAAAAATATTAGAAAAAGAAAAAATAAGATTAGAAAATAAAATTTCAAAAAAATTAGAACAACAAAATAATCATATAAAATATATGATTATTTTAAAAAAAGATTTAGATAAAACAATATTAAAAGTATTATCATCAGAATCATTATTAGAAATAGAAAATACAAAATATGAAAGAGATAAAGAAACATATAAAGTATTATTAGATAAAACAAATAATTTAATTTATAATTTATTAGAAGAAGAAGTAGAATTAAATATAAAAATAAAAAAAATAGAAGATTTAATAGAAGCAAATTTATCAAAAAAATTAATTTATAGAAAAGAATATGATGAATTATTAAATAATAAAAATATAAAAAATAATAATGAAATAATAAAAAATAAAAAATTAGATTTAGAAAAAATAGAAATGATATTGATAAATAATAAAGAAAATATATTATCATTAAATAACAATTTAAAAAATATAAAAATTAAAAAAGAAAAAGAAATAAATAATAAATTTGAAATATTAGAAAAAGAAAAAAATAATAAATTTTTATTTGAATCTAATTTATCAAAAATAAAAATAAATTATGAAAAAGAATTATTAACGGAAAGTTTTAAAAGTAAAAGAACAATATCTGAATCACTTAAATTAACTAAACTTATCAAAAATATACATGATTTAAAGATAAAATTATTATTAATGGTTGAAAAAATAGAAACTATTAAGAAAAAAGATTTAGAAAATTATGAAAATATGGAAAATACAGTAATTAATGAATTAAATGATGCTAAAAAATATTTAATAGAAAGTAAAAATATGGAATTAGAAGTTAAAGATAAATTAACATTAGCAAATAGTAAATTTGAATTATTAAATAATAAAAAAGAAGAAGAAATATTAAAATTAAATAAATTAATAGTAAAAGAAAAAGATGATATAGAAAAGAAAAAATTACAAAATAAATTAAATTTAATTACAAATAATTCAAATATGAAAATTATATTAAATCAAAAAATAAATACATTAAAAATATTATATGCAGATAAAATTAGTAAAAGAGCATTAGTTCAAATTGCTGAATCTAAAACATATTTAGATAAAATAGTAATTACCTTAATAAAAACCATTAAAGATATTCAAAATATTAATTCTAATATTAATATTGAATTAAATAAAAATGAATTATTTGCTTTTACAATTAAAAAAGAAAAAATAAATATTGCTGTATTAAAAAATGAATTAAATAGATTAAATAAATTAACTAAAATAGGACTCAATGAAATAAAAAGAAAAAATATTTTAATAAATAATTATAATATTATTCTTAAAGAAAATAATAATGATATATTAATTTCAAAATTATATAAAACTGAATTAAATAATATTGATTTAATTAAAAATGATTTAAATAAATTTAAAAATGATATAAAAAGAATAGAAAAATATACATATAATTCACATAATTATATAGGTAATATAAATAAAAAATTCTTAAATTTAATTGAAAAATCTAAATTTAAAATTAAAATTAAAGAAGAAACTAAAATTGAAAAAATTAAAGAAGTTAAAAAAATATTAAATGAATATGATATTGTATCTAATATTTATTTAGAATTGAGAAATAATATTATTAAAAATAAAATTACTAATATATCAAAATTTGTTTTAAATCCATTACCAATACCAAATGATATTAAAAAATATATATTATTAATATTAGATGATAAAGATTTGGAATATCAATCATATGTAAATAATAATAATTTTGCAGAAAATGTAGATAAATTATTATTATTATTAACAAATGTAATTGATGTAAATAATACTAATTTAATAAATGTAAATCAATATGTTACAAATAAATCAGAATCAATTACAAATAAACCAATATCTAATATAAATGATTCAGAATCAAATAATATTATAAATGAACGAGAATCAAATAATATTACAAATAAACCAGAATCAAATACAAAATATACTGTATATGAATCAGTAACATATAAACCTGATGAAATAATAAGATATGAAAATACTTTACCTGTTTATAATAAAAACAAAACAGTTGAAAAATTTATAAATTATAATAAAGAAAAAATCGGAACAGATACAAGTGTATATAATATTAAAAGAAAAAGAACATCAATGTTATATAATAATAATATGTTATTTGAATAAAAAATATATAATATTAAATTTATTTTTATTATAAATAATATAATTTAATTATATAGAATAGTATAAAAATGTCTGAAAATTTAATAATAGAACATCTTAATTTAGATAGATTTAAAAACAATGTTGTAGATATTAAAAATTTTGAAGATGTTTTTATAAAAGAAACAAATATTATTAAAAATAATGAAAATATAGGCGATGATAATTATAAAACAATTCGTAATAAATATTCAGAAACATTATTAAATTTAAATTTAATTGTTGAAACCTATTACGATAATTTAAATAATAATATTAATTATTATAATAATTATTTTAAAAAAATTAATAATAATGATAATTTTAATTTTGATTTTGATAATATAATGGATATTGATATGTCTTATTATTGTCATAATAAAATAAAAGAATATATGTTTTATTTTGATTTTTTATCAGAATATTATAGAAATTTATCTGAATTAAAAGATAAAAAACATGTATTAAAAGAAGAAATATATTTATATGAATTTGAAATAAAAGTAAGAATTTTTATAAATGATTATAAAAATATAACTTATTCAAATATATCAAAAGATGAAAATGATTATGTAATAATTAAATTTAAATTAAATAAAAATGATAAATTTAAAAATATAAATTTAGATTCATATAATGGTTTAAATGAAGATATATTTAGTGAATTAAATATAGAAAATGATGAATATAATATATTAAAAGATAATTTTAAATGGTTATTTAATAAAATAAATATTAAAAATGATTTAAGTATAGAAAATGAAGATGATTATTTTCATTTAATTACAAAATCTAATAAATTTAAATTTAATAAATTAATTTTAAATTATTATATTATAATTGTTTTAAATTTATTTATTAAATATCAAAAAAGAAGTTATTTAAAACAACAAGAATTTTTATATTCTGGTGATTCTTTAAAATTACAAGAAATTAATAAAGTTATAAATCATTTTAATAAAGTTTTTGAAAATTATTATTTTATATTTTCAAAAACTTTAAATATAATAAATAGTATTGATATTAATTTTAATAAAGTATCTGAATCTCAAAAAATTAAAGAATCAATTGATATTAAAAATAAATTAATACAAATTAATAAAAATTTAGAATCAGATAAATTAAATATTACTATAAAAAAAGAAAATTTAAATTATAATAATAAATATATATATAATTCAAATATATTTTTTTATATTTCGTGTATTATATTAATTATTACATTTATATTATATGTTTCTATTATTAATTCTAATAATATTTTAATACAAAAAAGTTTTTCAATTTTTGTATTTACATTTGTAATTATAATTTATATTTTATTTACTTATTTAGAAAAAAATAAATTTTATTTAGAAAATTTTAATAATTATGATTTAGATGATACTATAAAAAAATTAGAACAAAGAAAAAAGGATATTGATAATAATTATAATGATGATAATACTAATAATTTAGATGATATTAAATCTAATTTTGAAGAAAATAAAAATGGTATTGAAAATAATTATGATAATAAATTTTTAATAGAAAAAAAGGAAGAATATTTAAATAATATGTCATCTAAATTAAAATTGGAAACTGAATATTTAGAAAATCAAATCAAAAATGATACAGAAAATCAGAAAAAAAATGAAAAAAAAGAATATATATTAAAATTAGAAAAAGAATTAGATAAATTAAATAATAAATATAAGAATATTGAAATTAAAGAAAAACAAATATATGATAGAACAATTGAATTAAAAAAATTATTAGATGAAATTAATGTTACTATTAAATCTGAAAAAAATAAAACTATAAATAAACATAAAAAAATTTTAGAATTTACAAATTTAATAAATATATATGATAATACAATAAATGATTTAACAAAAGTTAAAAAAGATAAAACAATTATTAGAAGCGAACAAAAAAATTTAATTAATGAATTATTATCAAAAAATTTAAATTATGCTGATGATATAAGAGCATTAAATCAAGATTTAGTAAATAAAAAAAAAAAATTAATAGATAAAGATATAGAAATTCAAAAAATAATAAGTAATATTGAATTATATCAATTAGAATATGATAGAATAAATGGTTTAGATTTAGATGAACAAGGTTATGCTGTATTATTACATAGTGAATCACAAATATATATATATCAATATCGAAAAACAGCAGCATTAATTGCTAAAACAATTGCTGATACTGAAAAATTAAAATTAGAAATTGAAAATAAAAATACAGAAGAACAAAAATTATCAAATGAAATAATAGAAAATCAATTAAAAATACAAAAAGAATTAGAACAATCTAAATTAACTGCTGAAAAATCTACTTATGAAGCAAAAGAGATATTAGATATTATTAAAAAAAAAATAGAAAAAATAAAATCTGAGAAAGAAAGAAAAACTTATGAAATAAATTTTATTTTTGATATAAATGTTTCACCTACAGTAATTGAAAATAAAGAAAAAAAAAATATATTTGAAAATAATATTGTATTAGAAATATCTGATGCAATATTATTACCATTAAATAGAATAAAAGTTTTTCAAACAATAAAAGGACCAAATAATACAATATTTATAGAATTAATGATATTTGATATAAAAACTTATGATAATAAACAATTAGATGTTATACAAGTTAAAAATGAAATATTAAAACAATCAAAAAATATTAATTCTAAATTAAGAAATGGTAAATATTTAAGATTATTAGATAATATTTCTATTCAAGAAAATAAAGGTTTTAAAACTGTTACTTATAAAGTTCCAAAAGCTAAATTTAAAATTGAAAAAACAAATGATTTAATGAATGAAATTTTAATTAATATTAATTTAATAATTGATTTAATTAATAATATAGAAAAAAAAGATAATATTGAAAAAACTTATTATGATGAAATTCATCCAAATTTAAAATTAGAACTTAAAAAATATATGAATTTTGATAATAATTCAAAAGATGTAGAAAATATATTAAATAATAATATAAATACTTCTTTACACGATTATACATATAATTATAATATAATATATTTACTATTAAATTTATCATTATTAATATCTATTACTTTTATTTTACATTCTTATTTTAGTAATTTTAAATCAATTATATTATTATTATTTATAATTACTTTTATTATATTAATAGTTATGTTTTTATTAAATATTACAAAAAATATTAGAACTAATGCTAAAAATAAATATTGGGGTAATATTAAAATTAATGAATATAATATTTAATATATTTATATATAAATAAATTATAGAGTATAATAATAAATGTCATATAGTACACCTAATGATTTTATACTTATTAATAAAATCAATATTGAATATTTATCTAAATATTTATTTAAAAATGATAAAATATTAACAGATTCTATTAATAATGATACACAAGAATTAATTTATATTAAATATTACATTGAAAAATTATTAAATACTGATAGAATTGATGCAACTATTAATAATTTATTTAATAATAAAGTTTATTATTATAAATTATTAAAAGAAAATCCGGATAAATTTATATATATTAAAAATATTGATAGTGAAGTAATTGATATAGATTTATCATTTTATACAAATGAAAATATTAAAAAATATATGTTTATATATAATTTTTTATCTGAATATTATAAAATTATTTCCAATATAAAAAAAAATAAATATTTTATAGATAATGAAACTATTTATAATCATCAATTTGAAATTCAAATGAAATATATTTTATTAGATGATATTCAAGGTAATAGTAAAATTACTAATGTATTAAATTATAATAATAAAATAAGTAATTATACTATATTATTTAAATTAGAAGATCAAAATAATAAAACAAATAAAAATAAAATTATACAACCTAATGGTTCTTTATTTGATATTAAATTAAAATTAGATAATAAAAATTTAAATATTACAAATGATACTAATAATATTTATGTTAATAGTTTTATTAAATTATTTAATCAATTAATTAATAAAGAAGATTTAAAATTAGATGATACTATAAATGAATATATATTACTATCAAAATCTTATAAATATCAATTTGAAAATATTTTATTAAATTATTATATTTTAAAAACAATTTATTTTTATTTACAATTAAATCATATTACAAAAACAAAAGAAATTGATCATATTATAACTTCAGAATTTCCTATTATATTTAATAATTTTAATAATAAAATAAATGATAAAAATAATGATTCATTAATTAATATTTTAGAAAATTCTAAAATTAAAAGTTATAATATTGATTATAAAAAAAATGAAAAAATTAAAGATATTAAAAATAAAATAAAATATTTAGAATCTGATAATCAAAATATTATTGATTTTGTTAAAAATAATAAAAATAATACAAATATTACTACTGATGATATTTTATTAAAACAAAAAAAAGCAAGAAATAATAATATTAAAATTAAAAATCTTGAAGAAGAATTATATAATATTGAAAATAATAAATATATTACTACTGAAGGTAATCGTATTCAAGAAGCTATAGAATATAAAAATGAATTAGCACAAATTAATAAAAAAATAGAAAATAATAAAACTAGTTTAGATATTATTAATAAAAATGTTGATTATGATAAAAAATATTTAAATAATATTAATATATTTTTTTATTTTGCTAATTTTATTTTAATTACTGTTTTATTTACATTTATTATTAATACTGTCACAAATAGTGTTAATATTTCTATTCCTATTATTATATTTTTAGTTTCTATTACTTTATATATTATTATTAATAATATTATTAAATATATATATATTAATCAAATTAATGGTACTATTTATAGTGATAATAGTACTAGTTTTATATTAAATAATTTATATAATTATTATAGTGAAAAATTTCAAGTTGATGATTATAATGATAATTCTTATATATATGATAATATAACTGAATTACCTAATATTATTAATAATCAAATTGATAATAATTTAGATAATATATTATATATTTCTATTCCTAATTCTAATTATAAAATTAATGTTATAGAACAAACTTTATTTAATAATAAAAATATTGATAATATTGATGATAAAAATTATTCTAATATATTAAATAAATTATCTAATAATGATAATAATTTAGATATAAATATTTTAAATAAAATTGATCCAAATAATAATAATAAAAATAATTTATATTATATTTTACCTAATTTACAAGATAACAAAATTACTAAATATTTATTAAACATTCCTAATTTATTTAATGATAACATTGTTTCTTGTAAAATTTTATTAGTTGGTGGTGGTAGTTTTGGAGGACATATTGATTCTTATAATAATATTCAAAATAATAATAATACTAAAAATATTGCTGAAGGTGGTGCTGGTGGTTCTGTTATTTATAATGATAATTTAATATTAAAACCTGGTAATTATGAAATAGGTATTGGTAATGGTGGTAGATGGATTGATGATAATTTAGATAATACAATATTAAATGGTCAAGCAGGTGATACATATATTAAAAATATTGATGATAATTCTATATTATTATTAGCAAAAGGTGCTAAATATAAAAATATATCTAATAATGATATAATTTATCAAATATCTGGTGGTAATGATAGTGGAAACATAGTTAGTACTAATAATCAAATTTTAAATAATAATAATAATAAAAGTAATGGTGGAAAAGGTAGTGTTATTAAACCTTCTATTGGTAATACTGATTTTAATTATTATAATATAATTGAAAATAAAAATATTTATGAAAATGGTATTAATAGATTTGAATTATATTCTGAATATGGACAAAATGGTAATGATGGTGTAGATACATCTCTATATTTTGGTAATTATATAAATAATGGTTTATTTGCAAGTGGTGGTGGTGCTGCATCTTATTGTATTGAAGGTAATAATAATTCTTTTAATTTTTTTAATAACAAACATTATGGATGTAATCCTAATAATATTGAACATATTGGTAAAGGTGGTTCCGGTGCAGGTGATGGTGATATAAATTATGGTAAAAATGCTTTAGATAATACAGGTAGTGGTGGTGGTGGTGGTAAAATAAAAGGTGGAAATGGTGGAAGTGGTATAGTATTAATAAATTTTAATTTAAATGTAATTGAAAAAAAAATAAATAATATAAAAAATGATTTAAAAGAAGATTTAAAAGAAACTGTTTATAATTTAGAAATTGATAAAAAAATAAAAAATACTTATGAAAAAAATATTAGTATTTATAATTATAAAAATGATATTATTGATTTTAAAAATCAAATTGATAAAAAATTAATACATTATGGTATTTTAATAAATAGAAATGAAATATCTGAAAGTAATATTCAAAATCAATTACAAGATTTAAATAATAAAAAAACTGAATTAAATTTAATAATAAATAATATAAATGAAAAAAATTTAGAAATTGATAATTATAAAAAAGAAATAGATAATTTAGAACAAAATAAAACAGATTATTCTAAAAAAATTACTAATATTAATACAAATATTAATAATTTAAAACAAAATACAGAAATTGTTAATAATAATATTAAAACAAAAAAGGAAGAAGAAGCAATAGCAAAATTAAATTTACAAGAGTTTAAATCTAATTATTTAAAAAATATTACTAATAGATTAAAAGCTGAAGTTTGTAGAAATAAAGCAATAATAGCTACTAATTTAAAACAACAAGAATTAATTAAAAAAAATAATGAAAAAATTGATATTAAAAATAAATTATTAAAAGATTTACAAGAAGAAAGACTTAATATTATTAAAAATACTGATAATATTGAAAATGCTTTAAATAATGCTTTAATATATCAAGATGATGCTGAAAAAGATTATAAAAAAGAGTTGGAAAATTTAATAAATATACAAAATCAAGAATTAACTGAAGCAGAAAAAAATTATATTATATCATTTAAATTAGATATAAATTCAAAAATTGCAGGTATTAGTGGTTTTGATTCATCTTTTTTAAATAATACTGTTGAAGATAAAAATAAAATTAAAGAACAATTAATAAAAGAAAAGGAAAAACGATATAATTTCAATAATCAAATTATAACTGAATTAATAAATGCAACATCTAATATTAATAATAAATCTGGTACATTATCTAATAGATATAGTATATTAAGAATTTCATCAGATGTTATTAAAAAAGATAATCAAAAATTATCCAGTATTGAATTAGCAAAAAAAAAAAAATATGATTTAATTAATAATTTTGAAAATACTATTGATAATGATATTGAAAATTTCTCTACATTTGAAACTAAAGAACATTTTATTATTTCTGATGAAGAAAGAAAAATAATTAATAATAATAGAAAAAAAATAACTACTTTATATGATAGTAATATTACTATTATTGAATTACAAATAATTGCACATCCACAATTAAAAAAACCATATGCTATTGATATATTAAATGAAATAACTAAACAAAGTAAAAATTTAAATTCAAAATTAAGAGCAAATTCAAGATATTTAAGATTTTTAAATTCTTATAAAATTGGAAATAGTGATTGGATTGAATTACCTAGAGCTAAAGGCATTATTAGTAATCAATTATTACTTGAAAATAATAAAAATATTATTGATGAAATATATTCTAATTTTGATACTATTAATAAATTATCTACTGATATTCCTACTTATTATGATAATGTTAATCCTTTACTTAGAATAGAAGTAAATAAATATAGAAATATTGATGAAGATACTGATTTATATAATAAAATACAAATTAATACTAATAATAGTGTAAATATAGAAATAAAATTAAGAGAATTAACACTTAATTTAATAATTGCTATTTCTATATTATTTTCTTTTACTATTATTATTAATAAATTTATAAATAATTATTTTATATATTTATTTACTTTTATTATACTTTTAATAATTATGTTTTTTTATATATATAAAAGAAAACAAATTGTTCGTACAAAATATAAAAATAAATATTGGAAAAAACAAAATTAAATATTATTATATTCATATAATTTATTTTTATATATTTCTTTTTCTGATATATAATTTTTTTCTTCTAAAAAATTATTTTCTATTAACCATTTTTTTGATATTAAATTATATTCAGAATTCTCATTTAATAATACAAACATAAATAAATATGCTATTATTAATATAATTAAACCTTTCGTTATACTTTTTGTACTAAATACTAATAATGAATAAAATATTAATGCTTGTGTTACTTTACTATCTAACATTTTTTCTTGTACTGGTGTCATTTTAAATTTTAAAAATCTCCCACCAACATGCATAAATATTATTTGTATATATGATAATGGATCTATATTACTCATTTAGATTATTTTTTTTTATTTCTTTATCCTATATATTAATTATATTTAATAAATTTAATATTAATAAATTATAGATATATAAATAATATTATTAATATATAATGTCTATTAATAATATTAATACTACTTTAAGTAATTATAAATTATCTGAATTAAATAATTATTTAGATAATATTAATAATTTAGATAAAGATTATTTAAATAAAATACAAGAAGACGGACAAATTATATTAAATTCTAATATTAATAATTATTTACAAGATTATAATGATTTATTTATTAATAAAATGTTTGTTGATTATGATATTGATAATTTAAATTTAAATTTTTTTCAAATTGTTTCAAATGATACTAATTTAAATTTATTATATATTGATTTTATGATTCAATTTTATAAAAATATTAAATTATATATTGATAATAATTTAGTTATTGATGATAAAATTTATTCTGACCATTTTACTTTTAATTTTAAATGTAAATATAAATTAATTGATATATATAATAATGGTAATGAAACTTTAGGTGTATATAATTATAATGATAAATTTGATAATTATTATACTATTTATTTTAAATTAAATATTGATTTCTTTAAAAATAAAAATAAAGAATTAAAATTTTATAGAAATTTATCTTCTGATGATAAATCTGTTGATCCTGATAGATTATTTAATTACTTATTTAATAAATTTGATAAAGAAGATTTATTAATTAATTTAGATTTTAATAATAAAAATACACAAAAATATTATTATATTCATTTTAATACTTTAAAATTAAAATTTAATAATTATATTCTTAAAACTATTTATTATAATTATATTAAAAATTATCCTAATAATTATAAATTTGACCAATTTATTAATGAGTTTTATAATATTTTCTTAGATAAAAATTTAAAATATTATAGTGATATTAAAGAAAAAATAACTATTTTAAATAATAGAAATATTAAAAAACCTAAAATTGATGAATCTGACCAAATTTTTAATGCTATTAAAACCACTAAAAAAATTAAAAAAATTAATGAAGATTTAGAATATAGATATCGAAGAATTACTATAGCTAATAATAATGTTTCTTATCAACAAAAAAAACTAAATTATATTAAATATATTCTTATTTTAACTATTATTGTATTTATTATTTCTTCTTTATTATTACTTTCAGTTAATTATTTAAGAAATATTAATTATAATCTTACTATTTATTCTACTATTTCTTTTATTATTATCTTATATATTATAGTTTTTTGGTATATTAATTCTATTAAAATATTTAATAAAGATATTTATTATGAATATTTTAATAATACTAATAATAATATTTTTGATACTAATAAACAAAATTCTTTATTAAAATCTATTAATGATATTTCTATTTATATTATTACTAATGATATTGATAATAATGATTCTTATTATGATATGATTAATCCTTTATTAAATAATGAATTAAAAATTTTTAAAGATAAAGAATATAATAGTAAAATTTATGATAAAATTACTAATTTTAATATGAATATTAGTAATAGAGATATTAAATATAATATTGAAACTATACTTTATTTAATTAATTTATCTTTATTAATTATTATAATTTTTATTATTTTATTTAATTTCCCTAATTTAACATATACTATCGGTTCTATTGGTATAATTTTATTCTTATTTATGTCCATTATTTATTTTGCTAAAATTATTAGAATTGTTCGTACTAAATCTTACAATTATTATTGGAATAAACCTTTAGACATTAAAAAAATAAATGATATTTCGGATAAATAATTTAAATTTCAAAAAAATTCGTTATTTCTTTTATTATGTTATTTATTTTTTCTTTTGGTGTATAAAAATATTCTATTATATTATCATTCTCTTTATAATTTACTTTATTATATATTACCGTTTTTAATCCTCTTTTTATAAAAATATAATAATCAAATATTAATGATATTAAAAATATTAAAAATAATATTCCTATTAAATTATCATATTCATATAAATAATAATTTATTATTATTAATGGTATAAATATAAATTTATTCTCTATTATATCTAATATAATATCTGGATTTGGTACTGATGGTCTTAATGAATATATTATTAAATATCCACATAATATTCCTGTTATTATACCTTTTATTACTTTATTTATTGTTTCATATATCGTTTCCTTTTTTAAAATATCTACTTCTTTTGTACTTTTCATTCTTTCTATTTATATTATATTATATTTTTATTTCTTTTCATTATGTATATTAGAGAATATAATTTTATTTTATACTTTTAAAGGAGATGAATTTTGCAACTATACTTGAGGCATATGGTTCTGATTCAATTGATAAAAATAAAAAAAAAAAAAAAGATTCATTAATTGATAATAATTTAAATAATGATAATTCAAAATATCATATTGATGATTATAATAAAAATTTTGAACATTGTGAACCTATTCAACCACCACATTATAAATTACCTATTTCTGAAAATGTTCTTATAAATTATAATAATGCTTATCAAAATTTTCTTAAAGATAGAAAAGTTAATGAATTTAAATCTAACTCTGATAAATTAAATAATAATACTATTAATTTAACTAATTCTAATATTAATAATAAAAATAAAATTAATATTTACGATAATTATGATAAAATTAGACTTGAAAATGTTGAAAATATTGAACCTTATTTCGATGAAGATTTAGATAATTATCTTAATATTAATGATTTTAATGATTCTTCTTTTATTGATAATAAACAAGAAGATAATATACGACAAGATTATATGAATAAAAAATATAATTTAAAAACTCAAGAACCTCTTTATTTTAATACTGATGATTATTATATTATTCCTAAAAAAAATTTTAAAAATAATAATAATTCTGATTATATTAATAATTTTAATCATATTGATAATAGAAATAATTTACATAAAAACCCTAATTTAGATCATATTACATCTTCTCCATCCCAATCTTCTCATTCTTTTAATAATTATATTACTAATCCCCCTAATTATTATCATAATAATAATAATAATAATAATAATAATAATA
>CERI01040240.1_pt1 | contig 15246 bp, 14 predicted proteins | sample 350261 | NCBI WGS metagenome assembly CERI01 (sample SAMEA2620979, study PRJEB7988) | marine metagenome | isolation source: saline water (ENVO:00002010), including
ATTGATTCATCATTATTTTCATTAATATTTTTATTTTCTGAATGACTTTCGGATGGATTTTTATTATTTTTTTTAAATAATAATTTATCATTTTTAGGTGCTCTACTTATTAAGCTACCTCCATGATTATTTTTTACAGGGATCTTTCCTGGCTTTTTTGTAAGTTTTATCTGCATTTTATATGTTATTAATGAATAAATTTATGATACTACAAAAGATGTGAGAAAATACATGAATTTGATTTGATTATAAAATAATTAATCATTGTGATTGTTTTGTCAATAGCTTTTCAATTATTTTTTTTGTTTGATATATTGTTGATATGATTGATTTATTATTATTTATTATAAAATCGCCATAATCCCTTCTTTTTATATCAGATATTTGTCTTGATGATAATATTTCAAAGATCTTATCTGAATTAGTTATATTTTGCATTTTGAGTAAATATCTTTTTTTCCTAATTTCCTTATCGCAATTTATGGTAATTAATTTATCATAAAAATATGCATTACTTTCTATTAGTAAGGGAATATTAAGAATAATAAATTTTTTATTATTTTGTAATTTAACAAAATCATTACATATCATCCTAATTGTTGGATGTAATATATCTTCTAATATTGTAATAATTTTGTTATATTCACAATTAGTTGAAAATAATTTTTCTCTAAGCTTATTTTTGTTTAAAATATTATTATCAAAGATTTCGGGTAAATTGTCATTAATTTTTCTAATGACTTCGCTATTATTAGCTATTAAATTTTTAACTTCTTGATCTGCATCAAATATTACTGAATCATAGTTACTAAATATTGATGATACTAGATTTTTACCAGATGATATACCTCCAGAAATACCAATAATCATTTTAATTCAGATATTGAAATTAATAATGAATATTTATTCATAATATCATGAAGCTCTTGCTTAATTTCATCTAGATATATTTGTGAAATGGCTTCACATCTTGCAACAATTGCAGGCTGAGTATTTGATGCCCTAAGTAACCACCAACCTCTATGATCATAACATCTAATTCCATCTATATCATTAAATTGATAATTATTATCAATTAAATATTTTTTTATTTCATTAATCAAATTAAATTTAATATTGTCATCACAATTAATCCTAATTTCACTGGTTGAATATTTTTTAGGAATTTCTTTTCTTAACTCAGATAATTTTTTTTTTGATTTTTTGATAATATTTATAAGTCTTATTGCAGAGTATATAGCATCATCAAAGCCATAATATTTATCTGCAAAGAATATGTGTCCAGACATCTCTCCAGCAAGAAGTGCGCCAACTTCTTTTAACTTTGATTTTATGAATGAATGGCCTGTTTTATGCATAATTGCAATACCACCAAATTCAGTTATTTTATCAAATAATATATTACTCGCCTTAACATCTGCTATGACTCTACAGCCAGGATTATTATTTATAACTTCCTTGGCAAATATAATCATTAAATCATCACCTGATATTACCTCTCCTAAATCATCCACAACACCTATTCTATCTCCATCACCATCAAATGCTATCCCAAAGTCGCAATTTTTATCTTTAACTTTCTTTTGAAGATCAATCATATTTTTTATATCAGATGGATCTGGATGATGATTAGGAAAATTACCATCTATTTTTTCATATAATTTATAATTTATATTAGCTAATTTTGATGTTAAATTTGTAATTACATTTCCTGTAGCACCATTTCCGCAATCCCATGCAATTTTAATATCTGATATATCATTAATATTTTCAATATCTTGCATTAATCTTTCGATATATTTATTTTCAATTTCAATGTCAGCAACATTACCCTTGCCACTAAAAAATTCTCCTTTATCAACTATATTTGCTAAATGTTGAATCTCACTACCGAAAAATGGTTTATCTTTTAATGTAATTTTAAAACCATTATGATCCTTTGGATTATGTGAGCCTGTAATCATTATTCCTGCATCACATTTTAGGTAATTAACAGCATAATATAACATTGGTGTTGGGCAAAGATGTATTAATTTAATATTAGCACCAGATTCTATAAATCCCTTTACTAGTGAATCTTTAAGATGTGTAGAGCTTTTTCTACCATCATATCCTATAACAATATTATTATGATAATTATTATCTAAAAGATATTTAAAAAAAGCCTTAGCAATAAAATATGCATCATTGCAAAATAATGTTTTATTAAAGACACCTCTAATATCATAAGCCCTTAAGATAGTATTATTGAATTTATGCATGATTATTATGTTATTTTACCGTCTATAGGAGATGACGGGCTACCAAGATAATTTTTTTTCATTCTGCCTGCAAGAAATGATAATCTACCCGCTCTAATTGCGTATTTCATTGATTGCGCCATTAATAAAGGATTCTTTGCTAAGGCAATTGCACTGTTCATTAATACACCATCACAGCCCATTTCCATTGCAATTGCAGCATCCGATGCTGTACCAACTCCAGCATCAATGAGCACAGGAACATTTGACTGCGATATAATTAATTCTATATTTAATTTATTTTGAATACCTAATCCAGAACCAATAGGAGCTGCCAATGGCATAATAGCACAACATCCTATATCTTCGAGCTCCTTAGCAACAATTGGATCGTCTGAAGTATATACCATAACCTCAAAATCATCATCAATAAGTTTTTTTGCAGCGCTAATTGTATCTACAACTTTTGGGTATAGGGTTTTATCATCTGATAAAATTTCAAGCTTTACTAAGTTCCAACCACCTGCAGCCCTTGCTAATCTTAATGTTCTAATAGCATCATTAGCATTAAAACAACCAGCACTATTTGGAAGATATGTATATTTAGTAGGGTCTATATAATCTTGTAGCATATCATTCTTATTGTCATCAATATTTACCCTTCTAACTGCAACAGTAATTATCTCTGCTTCACTTGCTTCTAATGCAAGTTTATTTTGTTTATAATTTTTATATTTACCAGTGCCTATTAATAGTCTTGAGTTAAATTTCTTACCAGCAATATAAAGTAGATCATTAATATTATTCATCTTATAAAATAAAATTACCTGGCATTAATATTACTAAAGCATATGTTATAGGTGCAACAAAAACCATCCCATCCATTCTATCTATAACACCTCCATGACCTGGAATTATTGCCCCTGAATCCTTTACATTAAATATTCTTTTAATTTTTGACTCAAATAAATCACCAAATTGCTCAATAATTGAAAGTAATATACTAATAGTTATGAAGAATAGCAATGTTCCAGGGAATATAAATGATGAAATAACACCAACTACAGCACAAGATATAACGCCACCAAGGAGTCCAGACCAGGTTTTATTTGGACTAATTTTAGGGGCTAATTTAGGACCTTTTAGAAATTTACCAAAAAAATATGCAAAAATGTCAGTTGTCCATATTATAAAAAACATCCATAGTAATATAAATGGATCAATTTGCCTTAATTTAATAGCACAATATATTGGTAATATTATATAAATAAAACCAAATATTTGCCAATTTGTTTTCTTTGAAGCGCTTTGTGTAATATTACCCCATTCAATTGTCATTAAAAATACTAATATAAGAGATATTAATATAAATAGTGACATAGAGAAAAAAATTGCATATATTGCAACAGGGATAAGTATTAGTGATGATATTATTCTATTGCGTAAATTAGAGTTATTTTTATCAATGATAAATATTTTAAATTTTTTTATTAAATTTATCATAATATTATCTTTTACCATATCTTCTATTTCTATTATTATATTCTTGAACACAATTAAAAAAATCGTCTTCACTAAATTCTGGCCAATATTGGTCTATAAAGCTTAATTCTGTATATGCAATTTGCCATAGCAAGAAATTACTTAATCTTTTTTCTGATCCAGTTCTTATAAGTAAATCTGGATCAGGTATATTGCTATACATATTATTAGAGATATAATCTAAACTTATATCATCTATGGTTGATTTGTTGGCTAAAATATCATTAACAATATTTTTTATACAATATTGTATTTCTTGTCTAGAGCCATAGCTTATCGCAATTGTTAATATAAGTGAATCATTATTAATTGTATCTTTTTCTATTCTATATATTTTTTCCTTGATATTTTCATCTATATTATCGAGATCACCAATAATATTAAGCCTTATATTATTATTATGTAAATATTGAATATCATTATCAAGATAATTATCCAAGAGATTAAACAGATTATTTACCTCATATTTGCTTCTTTGCCAATTTTCAGCAGAGAATGCATATAATGTGAGATATTTTATGCCATATTTTAAACTTAATTTTGCAATATCCTTAATATTTTCTACACCTTTTTTATGACCCTTAATTGTACTAAGATTATTTTTTTTAGCCCATCTTGCATTACCATCCATGATAATTGCAACATGATTAGGAATATTAAAGTTTGAAGGATTATTCATAAGGAATAATTAAACTGACATTAACTCCTTTTCTTTGGAATTAACTATACTATCAATTTGAGATGAAAAATCATCAGTAATATTTTGAATTATAGTAGTAAAGCCATGAATATTATCTTTAGAACTGCTAAGTTCTTCATCCTTTTTAAAATTGTCAATTATATCTCTTCTGATATTTCTAATTGAAACCTTTTTATCCTCACCATATTTTTTGGCTAATTTGCACATATCTTTGCGTCTTTCTTCGCTTAATTTAGGAATATTAATTCGAATTAAAGACCCCTCGCTAATAGGAGAAAAACCAATATTTGAATCAATTATAGCCTTTTCTACTGCCTTAATATTAGAGTTATCCCAAATTTGAATATTAATTGTATTAGAGTCTGCAATTGAAATAGTAGCTAATTGCGATATAGGCATAAAGCTTCCATAAACTTCAACTTTTACAGGATCTAGTAAATTTGGCCTTGCCCTGCCAGTTGAAATGCTATCTATATCTTTATTTAGCGAGTTAATTGCTTCAAGCATTTTGGACTTACATTTTTCAATATATTGATCAAACATATTATTAATTAATTATTGTAAATTTATTATTGTTATTAATGACATTTTGCAGAGAGTCATTATCAGAAATTGAAAAAACAATTATTGGCAATGAATTATCCTTTGCTAAAGTAATAGCAGTTTGATCCATAACCTTTAAATCGTTGTGTATAACTTCATTATATGTAAGTTTATCATATCTTATTGCATCTTTATTTTTTTTAGGATCATCTGAATATACGCCATCAACTTGAGTACCTTTAAATATTGCATCACAAGACATTTCAATAGCTCTTAATACTGCAGCAGTATCAGTTGTAAAGAAAGGATTACCAGTTCCAGCAACAAAAATAACAACTCTACCCTTTTGCATATGTCTAACAGCTTTTCTTTTTATATAGGGCTCGCAAATTTTGTCCATATCTATTGCTGACAGCATCCTAGTTTCAATATTATGTGATTCAAGAGCGCTTTGCAAGGCTAGGCCATTAATACATGTTGCAAGCATACCCATATAATCAGCGCTTGCTCTCTCCATACCTATTTCATTATGTGATATACCTCTAAATATGTTACCACCACCAACTACAATAGATATTTCACAACCTAATTCCTTAGCTTTTACAATTTGACAACATATCTTATCTAAGGATTCAGGATCATGTCCAAATTCTCTTTTTCCCATTAAAGCCTCGCCAGAAATCTTAAATAAAATTCTACGATATAATGGAAGTGAATTTGAAATCTGATTAGTCATTAAAAAATGAATTATAATTTAGTCATTGATGCTACTTCTGCTGCAAAATCATCTTCTTCTTTCTCAATTCCTTCGCCAAGAATAAACATTTTAAAATCAATAATTTCAGTTGTGCCATTGTTTTTACTAAAATTATTAAGTAAATCTTTTATTTTTATTTTATCATCCATTACAAAGAATTGCTCCATCAATACAACTTCTTCATAATATTTTCTAATTCTGCCCTCAACCATTTTATCAACTATATTTTGTGGTTTACCAGAGCTTTTAGCCTGTTCAGATAAAATATCGACCTCTCTTTCTAGCTTCTTAGAATCAATATTTTCAATATTAAGTGAATCTGGCTTTGCTGCAGCTATATGCATTGCAATTTGTTTTCCTAATTCATTTAATTGAGACTCCTGCGCATCTGATTTAAGAGCAATAATCACAGCAATCTTGCCAAGATTATCATTAATTTTATTATGTATATAACTAACAATTACTCCATCATTATCAAGTGATAATGAGTCAATTCTTCTTATTTTGATATTTTCACCAATTAGACCTATTTGCTCTTTAACATTATCTTCATTATCTGATATAAATTTTTCTTTATCTTGGTAATTTATTGCACTATCTAATAGTTTAGATACAAAATCTTGAAATTTATCATTTCTTGCAACGAAATCAGTCTCTGTATTAACCTCTAATATAACCGCCTTTTTTGCGTCATTTTTAATTGCTACAACACCTTCTGCAGCAACTCTTCCTGCCTTTTTAGATGCAGAAGATAAGCCTTTTTTTCTAAGCCAATCAATTGCTTGCTCATAATTGTCATTACACTCTGATAATGCTTTGTTACAATCTCCCATTGGAGATCCCGTTTCTTCTCTAAGCTTTTTTATTAATGTTATATTAGGCATAATTTTTTAAATAATATTAAAATATTAGGAATTATTGTTATTATTATCTGAATCCTGTGTGGAATCAATATTGTTCTTTATATCAAGTGATTTTTTAATTTCTTCTTTGTTAGTTTTTGGCTTTACAGCATTTTTAATAGAAGATGTTGGATCAGATTTTTTAAGTATAATTTCATCATTATCTAAATTTGAAATATCTAATCCTGATTTTTGCATAGCTTCTTTCATTCCTGCAATTGCAGCATCAGAAATTAATTTACAAAATAGCTTGATAGATTTTGTAGAATCATCATTACCAGGTATTGGATATGTTATATTATCTGTATTGCAATTAGTGTCTAATATAGCCATAACAGGAATATTAAGTTTTATAGATTCTAATAATGCTATTGATTCTTTATTGATGTCTATAATAAATACAAGATCTGGCTTACCTTGTATATCTTTAATACCACCTAGAGATTTTTCAAGTTTTAACCTCTTTCTTTCAAGGTCTAATTTCTCTTTTTTATTAAGACCAATTTCATTATTTGCAAGATCAGCTTCTATTTTTCTAAGAGTTTTAATAGATTTTGATACTGTGGACCAATTAGTAAGCATTCCTCCAAGCCATCTAAAATTAACATAATATTGTCCACATCTTTTTGCAGCAAGAGCTATAGTATCACATGCTTGTTTTTTTGTAGAAACAAAAAGAATTTTCCCGTTATTTTCAGAAATATTTTTTACTACTTTAAGGGATTCATTAAGAAGTCTAGCGGTTTTATCAAGGTCGATAATGCTAATATTATTTTTATTACAATAGATATATTTAGACATTTTAGGATTTCTTCTCATTGTCTTATGGCCAAAATGAGCACCAGATTCTAGTAATTGCTTTATTGTAAATTTAGGTATTTCGAAGTGACTAGAGTTAGATTTATTCATAATTATTTAAATAATTGGTTAAATTAAACATAATATTGTTGCAAGTAATTGCATAATTCCAAATAAAGAACACCAATATAATATTATGCTAAAAGTTTATTTCAATTTACAAATAACCTATTTATTTGTCAATTTGTAATTAATTACCTATTAATTAATTATTTTTACATCCTTTTTACCATCGTAAAATTCAATTGTAATCTTTTCATCTTTTACAAGATTTCTTGACGATGTTAAGACTTTACTATCTTTTATTGCTATTGAAAAGCCTCTTCGAAGAGTATTTTTATAGCTTAGAGCCTCTAGAAGTTTTTGATTTGAGTTTAATAAAATATTTTTTTTCTCAATATATCTTTGGACCTTATTCTTAATATATTCTTTGCTATTTGCTAAATTACTTATATTTAGGTTAATATTTTGAAGAATTATATCCTTATTAGGGGTTGTGGCTAGAAGATTATTTTTTTTATGCAAGATATTATTCTTTATATGACTTAGTAATTCTCTTTTTATGTGTGCTATATGTATATTATTATTTCCAATAAATTGCTTAGGATCTATTAAATTCTTTTTTTTACTATTAATTATATTTATATTTTCAATTATATATTTACTGCAATAATATTGAACTTTATCAAATAAATGATCAATATTAATTTTTAAATCATAAATATTTGGAGTTATCAATTCTGCTGCTGCTGAAGGTGTAGGAGCCCTTAGATCAGCTACATAATCAATTAATACTGAATCAGTTTCATGGCCAATTGCAGATATTATTGGTATTTCTGATTTATATATAGATCTAACCATTAACTCATCATTAAATGGCAATAAATCCTCAAAAGATCCACCACCTCTTGCAATTATTATTAATTCTACATCATTTATTCTATTAAAATATTCAATTCCAGATATAATATCATTAACACATTTAGAACCTTGAACACTAACATTATATAATTTAATATTTAGCGGATATCTTTGATTAATTCTATGCTTAATATCTTCAATTACTGCACCAGTTTTTGATGTAATAATACCGATATTTTTAGGGTATTTTACTAATTTTTGCTTATTATCATTACTAAATAGGCCTTCTTTTTCTAACTTTATTCTTGTTTCTTCTATTTTTTTAAGTAAAGAGCCAATTCCAGCAATCTCTATTTTTTCTACTATTATTTGATAATTTGATCTAGCTCCATATGTTGTAACTCTGCCTGAAGCAATAACTTCGATTCCATTATCAATTTTAAAATCAATTTTTCTAGCATTATTACTAAAACAAATAGCTGATATAATAGAGTCATTTTCTTTCAAGCTAAAATATAAATGACTTGATCTATGCTCCCTAAAACCAGTAATCTCTCCTCTAATTCTTATATAGCCAAAAGAGTCTTCAACTATTTTTTTAATAGTATTTGAAAATTCACATACGCCATATTCTGGAACATTCATATTCAATATTATAAATTTAATTTATATTATCTGCTTGATTGCTAATATTAATTGATTATAAATCAATTACAATTTATAATTTACAATTTATTATTTAAAACATTAAAATCTTATATTTTGAAGAATAGCATTAAATCTTATAATATCTCAGGATCAGAAACTCTACCCATCATTGAAGGTGGTAAAGGCGTTGGCGTAACTACTGGTGTAACATCCGGTAATTTTGCAAAAAATAATTGTGTTGGTACATTTTCTGGTGTAAATGCTGACTGGGTTGATAGTAATAATAAATTAATACCATTAATTTATAAGGAAAATACCAGAAGGTTAAAGCATAATGAGCTAATTGAATATTCAATAAAAGGTGGCATCTCTCAAGCAAAAATTGCTAATGATATAGCTGGTAAGAATGGCAGAATTCATATGAATGTTTTATGGGAAATGGGTGGTGCACAAAAAGTATTAACTGGGATTTTAGATGGCGCAAAAGATCTTGTTCATGGAATAACATGTGGTGCTGGCATGCCATATAAATTATCAGAAATTGCAGAAAAATATCAGGTTTATTACTACCCCATAGTATCATCAATGAGAGCTTTTAGAGCATTATGGAAAAGAAATTATCACAAAGCTAAAACATTATTAGGTGGAGTTGTATATGAATGTCCATGGCGTGCAGGAGGACATAATGGTCTTTCTAACGCAGAAGACCCAAACGCTTATGAAGATCCATATCCAAGAGTTGCAGAAATTAGAACATTTATGAATTCAGTAGGGTTAAATGATGTTCCTATTGTTATGGCAGGTGGAGTATGGAATATAGAAGAATTTGATCACTGGCTATATAACCCAGAAATAGGACCTATTGTATTTCAATTTGGAACAAGACCAATAGTAACTAAAGAATATCCCGTACCTGAAGAGTGGAAACAAAAATTATTAAATTTAAGCGAAGGAGATGTCTATCTTAACCGATTTAGCCCTACTGGTTTTTATTCTTCAGCAATTGAAAATGATTTTATCAAGGAGTTAAAATCTAGAGAAATAAGACAAGTTGAATATAGAGCAAAAGAAATAGATGATTTTAACCATAAAATTTCTTTTGGCAATAGAGGAAGATATGTATTTATTCAGGCAAAAAATAAGGGTCTTGTAACTAATTGGCAACAGCAAGGATTTATAGAGGCAATGAAAACTCCTGATCAAACATTAATGTTTGTTGATAAATCAAAAGCTGCCCAGATAGTAACTGATCAAATTAACTGTATGGGTTGTCTCAGTCATTGCAGATTTAGTAATTGGTCTGATAGAGAAGAAAATAATTTTAGCACCGGAACAAAATCAGATCCAAGAAGCTTTTGTATTCAAAAAACACTGCAAGATGTAAGAAATGGAATCGATATAAATAATCAATTAATGTTTTCTGGACATTCAGCCTTCAGATTTAAAGATGATGAATTATATAAAAATAATTATATTCCAACAATTAAGGAATTAATTGAAAGAATAATGATAGGTAAATAACTATGAAAAAAGTTAGGGTAGCTATAATTGGATGCACAGGATATACAGGGCTAGAATTAATAAAGACATTATCAAACCATCAATATATTGAAATATCAGCACTTGTTGCTAATGAAAATGCTGGCAAATATATATCTGAAATATCACCTTCTTTATTGTCTCTACAACTTCCTATAATTTCAACATTTGATAAAATTAACTTAACCGAAAATGATATTGCATTTTTATGCTTACCTCACAATACTGCACATAAATTAGTTGAAAAAATAATTAAGAAAAATAGCAATATCAAAATTATAGATCTTTCAGCAGATTACAGAATCAATGATCAAGATTTATATAATCAGTATTATAATACTACTCATAGTAGCTTTTCTCTTCAAAAGGATTTTACATATGGACTTAGCGAAATATATAAAAATAGCATTAAGAAATCAAATTATATTTCATGTCCAGGATGTTATCCAACATCAATTTTGCTACCATTAATACCTTTATTAAAAAATAACCTTATAAAAAATAACAATATTATTATTGATTCAAAATCTGGTTATAGCGGAGCTGGAAAATCAATAAATTCCAAATCATTATTTTGTGAAGTTAACAATTCCTTCAAAGCTTACAATATTTCAACCCATAAGCATATTATAGAAATTGAACAGGAATTATCTAAATTTGCCTTAAATAAAATTTCTGTTGAATTTACACCTCATATAATTCCAATAAATCGAGGTATTTTATCAACCATTTATTGCGATATATCAGATAAATATTCATATAATGATATTAATAACTGCCTGGTAACAAGTTATAATGATAGTTTTTTTGTAAATTATGTAAGTGAACCTCCAGAAATTAAAGACGTTAAAAATACTAATTTTTGTAATTTTACAGCAAAAAAAGGTAGAACCAATGGTAAATTAATTATTATAAGCGTTATTGATAATCTACTTAAGGGTGCATCTGGTCAAGCTGTACAAAATTTGAATCTAATTTATAATTTTGACGAAAGAACAGCCCTAACACAACTCGCAAATCTTGCATGACTACAATCTTTGCGCCAATCACATCAATTAATCAAAATGGTGTATGTGTAATTAGAATCTCAGGAGATAATACCATTAATTGCTTAAGAGAGCTTGGCATTGACACTAATAAAATTAAAAATAGATTTTCTCATTTGCATAATATTATCATTGATAATGAGTTAATTGATAATTCTCTTATCACCTACTTTAAGTCACCTAATAGCTATACTGGAGAAGATATCGCCGAAATTTCTATTCATGCCTCACCCTATATATATACAATAATATCTGCAAAATTATCCACAATTAATAATGTTAGAATTGCAGAAGCTGGAGAATTCTCCAAAAGAGCATTTATCAATAATAAAATTGACCTAATTAAAGCAGAGTCAGTTGTTGATTTAATATCATCTGAAACAAAAATTCAGCATCAACAAGCTATTAGACAATATAGCGGTAAAGTAAGTAATATATATCAGGCAATCAGACATAATATTATAAGTGCATTATCGAAAATTGAGGCACTTATAGACTTTCCTGAAGATGATATACCTAGTTCAATTATCGATGATATTAATAATATTGTATTTAAAATTATAAATGAAATTAATAGCATTATTAATGACAATAATATTGGCCAGAAAATTAAAAAAGGCCTACAAATTGTAATTATAGGCCAGCCAAATGTTGGTAAATCAACATTGATTAATTTTCTTTCAAATGATAATATTGCTATAACATCCGATATTTCAGGTACTACTCGTGATGTAATATCTTCCTACATTAATATTGAGGATATACCAATTAATCTATTTGATACTGCTGGAATCAGAAAAACTAATAATAAAATTGAATCTGAAGGTATTAAAAGGGCAATAAACAAAGCTGATGATAGTGATCTAAAAATTATTGTAATAGATCCATCTAAAAATTTATCCAATGATATTATTAAATTAATTGATCATAATTCATTAATTTTAATCAATAAAATTGATAATAGTAACAATGATGAAATTATGGATAAAATAAAATTTATTAGTAACTATTGTGAAAATATTATCGAAATTTCATTAAAAAATGAGGTTAATATAGAGAGTATAAAGCCAAAAATTGCAAAATTGCTCAAAAATAAATTCAATAATATAAATAGCTCTATTATTACCAGTCAAAGACACAGATCATGCCTAATTAAATCAATTACACATCTAAATAATTTTAATTTAAATAAAAATATAGAAATAGCTGCTGAAGATTTAAGATTAGCAGCTCATGAAATATCTGTTATCACTGGCAGTATAAATATTGATAATATCTTAGATGAAATATTTAGCAAATTTTGTATTGGCAAATAATCAAAAAATAGACAGCAAAAATCTAAACAGCATTAATATTTTTGGTTTTATAATCTTTTGCCTGCTTTCCTAGGAGTATTTCATTATGAGATGATCCAGCTGGTATCATTGGAAATACATTTTCTGACTTTTCTACTAAACAATTAAATAAAACAGGACCATCATGCGTAATCATTTCATTTATTTTATTTTCAAGTTCAGATGGCTTGCTGCATTCTATTCCTTTAATGTGAAAAGATTCTGCTAATTTCATAAAGTTAGGAAGAGATTCCATATATGATTGACTTTCCCTTTTTTCATATATTAATTCCTGCCACTGTCTAACCATACCCATATATTGATTATTAATTATAAATATTTTAACAGGAATATTATATTGCCTAATAGTAGATAATTCTTGCATATTCATCATAAATGATGCATCACCACTAACACAAATCACTAAATCATCCGGATTAGCAATTTGAGCACCAATAGCAGCTGGAATACCATATCCCATTGTGCCTAATCCGCCAGAAGTTAGCCATTTATTAGGTTGATTAAATTGTATATATTGAGCGCTCCACATTTGATGCTGACCAACATCAGTTGAAATATAGGGATTTCTGCTTACAGTTAATTTATTTAATATTTGTAATGCATATTCTGGCTTAATAAACTCATCAGATTTTTCATAGGATAATGAATCAATTTTTTGCCAATGATTTATTTGATCCCACCATATATTAATATAGTTATTATTTGATATTTTTCTTTTATTTATCTCTTCAATTATTTTGGTAATAGCAAAAGATGCATCACAATTAATAGCAACATCAACATTAATTATTTTGTTAATTGAGCAGGCATCTATATCAATATGTATTTTCTTAGAATTAGGAGAAAATCCACTAACCTTACCAGTAACTCTATCATCAAATCTAGCACCAATATTAATCATTACATCGCAATCATACATAGCCATATTCGCCTCATATGTTCCGTGCATTCCTAACATACCAATAAATTGCTTATCAATTGCTGGAAAAGCCCCCAAACCCATTAATGTTGAAGTTATTGGATAATTTAGTGTTTTAACAAGCTCTGTCAATTTTTCACATGCTATTTTGCCAGAGTTAATAACACCACCACCTATATAAAAAATTGGCTTTTTAGCAGCTAATATTAAATCAACAGCATTATTAAGATCATTATTACTAATATTTGTTTTTTTAGAAAAAACCTTATATGAAGGCCTATTAATTATAATCTTTTTATCATATGAACCAAGAGCATTTTGAATATCTTTAGGTATATCGATTAATATTGGACCTGGCCTGTTAGTAGTGGCAATATGAAATGCTTCATGAATAATATAGCCAAGATCATCTATATTTTTAACAAGGTAATTATGCTTAGTACAAGATCGGGTAAGACCGGTAATATCTGCTTCTTGAAATCCATCAGTACCAATAATATTTGTAGCAACCTGGCCTGAAATACATATTAAAGGTATTGAGTCCATATATGCATCAGTAAGTCCAGTAATAGTATTTGTTGCACCAGGACCAGAAGTTACAGTAACTACTCCAACTTTTCCTGTTGATCTTGCATAACCCTCAGCTGCATGAGTAGCTCCTTGCTCATGTCTAGTTAATATATGTTTTATTTTGGATTGCTTGTAAAGCTCGTCATAAAATGGTAATATGGCACCACCTGGATAACCAAAAATTTCTGTAACATTTTCATTTGCCAGCGCTTTAAGTATTATCTGTGCGCCACTATATTTTTTTATTGAGTTTGATCCTGTATTTGATGCTTGCTTATTCATTTTTATTTTATAAAAGTAATAATATTTTTAATTTAATAGCATTATTTAGTTAGTGCAACAACTTATTAATAAATTACAGTTAAATTTTTAAAATATATGAGCCATATCAACATTAATGAAATCCTAAAATTAATACCTCATAGATATCCTTTCTTACTTATTGATAGAGTTTTGGAGGTCAAATATGGAGAAGAAATCAGAGCAATTAAAAATGTAACTTTTAATGAGCCCTTTTTTATTGGTCATTTTCCTGATCATCCAATAATGCCAGGTGTCCTTATTATTGAAGCAATGGCACAAGCTGGTGCATTAATGGTAACATCAGCACCTGATTTTGATCCATCAACAAAACTTGTATATTTCATGTCTATTGATAATGCTAAATTTAGAAAACCAGTAACACCTGGAGATAGATTAGAAATAATAGTAAAGAAAATTCAGTCTAGAAAAAATGTGTGGAAGCTTGATTGTGTTGCAATGGTTG
>CERI01113959.1_pt1 | contig 15246 bp, 13 predicted proteins | sample 350261 | NCBI WGS metagenome assembly CERI01 (sample SAMEA2620979, study PRJEB7988) | marine metagenome | isolation source: saline water (ENVO:00002010), including
TTTTTTTCTTATGTTTTTTTTGCATGGACAGTTTGGCAGAATGTCGCAGCACCCCCACAAGTCGGAGGAGTTGCAGAAGGTCAAGCATGACCTGACCGAGTTCTTGGAGCAGCCTTTTCCCCTCACGGCAGTCTTCATCTCAGGCAACTACCAACCCGCACCCGCGGAGACATTCAGTCACGTGGATCATGTGAAAAGGCACATGCAGGTCCTCCAAGACGGACTTGCGCTGTCGCTGAAGGCCATCATTGAGATGCAGAAGAGTCTTGAGAGCTTGGCTCGCGTGCTGACTACCGGCATCAACGAACGCCAGATGCAAATGCTCTGTCAGAGCCTGTTCCTCGCCAGCATCCAGATGCTCGGGGATCCGAAGAACGAGTATGACCACATGGGTGTCGCCGGCCGCCTCAGGACCATGGCCAGTCAGCTGGAGCAAGCCCAGACGGACGACCCGCAGACTGTAGGCGACGCCCCTTCCGTGGTCGTGCCGGGCCTGTGCGCGGACGAGGCGGTCGTTTGTCCCGGCGCGTTGCGCGTTTATGCTGGCCCCGCGAGGATCGTTGCGGATGCGGCGGTGGACACGATGGCCGTGCAGCAGGCTCGGGAGAAGGTCGTGCAAGTGGAGCCGCGGGACTGGCGGAAAGAGCGCGAGGAAATCGAGTCCTTCCGCGCGCACTTTGCGGAGCTTCTCCGGCAGACCGTGTTCCTGCGCATGAACGGCGGCGCGAGCCTCACCACGGCCGTCGTCACCGATGACGAGGCCTACTCGCTGCTGCCTGACAACGGAGGGCGCCAGGTGAAGCTCATCGCGGACCTCCCACCAGCTTTGCGTGAGGGTATTGGGTACGATCTGCTCAGTGGCTGGCCGTTCCAGAAGAACAGCGCGCACGCCGTCCTCGGCAAGCGGCCCGCCGCTGACTCTCCGGCTCGGGAGCAGAACAGCGCGGCAGAGAGTTTGCTCGAGCGGTGCAAAGCTCACGGCAGAGAGCTCGCTAGGCTCGCGGCAGAGAGTTCGCATATCGTCCGACTCGACGAGGAGGAGCTTGCGCGGCGGCTGCAGACTGGCAAGTCCACGGCCGACCCTCCGGTCTCCGCTCTCCCGCAGATGGACGGCGCCGCGTCGGAGGACGAGGCTGAGGGCGAGGCTGAGGACGAGGACGACAAGGGTGCGGACGAGGACGACAAGGCTGAGGACAAGGACGACAAGGCTGACAAGACGATGGAGGGGCCAGCGGCCAAAAAAGTGAAGTTCGCGCCGAGCGCTCCTCCCGCCCGCGCCATGTTCCGCGGCATCGGCCATCGTGCGCGGTGTTCACAGCGCCGGCAGAAGGAGCGCCGCGAGGAGCCCCGCGCCGAGCCTCGTGGCTGGCCGGTGGATCTCACCAAGCATGAGGGCGCTTTGCCGCTCTACGAGTGGGCTGCTCTCGACATGGATGTGTGGAACGGCCTCGCGCCGTTCACGATGGACCCGGCTCCTCACGGCTACAACCTGAACGTCACCATTGGCCGCAAGCTCGTTCCCCGCCCCCCGCCGCGCCTGCTCACGAGGTGGGAACTGGCCAAGGTGCTTCAAGAGGCGGCGGACCTCCATGCCGAGCACACGGCTCTTGTCGCGGGCCTGCGGGAGGACCAGAAACGCGACCGCGCGCGCGACATCACGCCGGAGGACCTTCGCTGGGAGGAGCTCTTTGCCAGGCTCCAGCGCCTGGGCTACCCTCTATTCACCAACGTGCCCATCGACCCGGATACCCAGAACTTTTTCGGCTCACACTATTAGACTACACAGTTTGTGGAACGCACACACAGTTTTGATTACATTTGCGTACAAGCAATACCAGAAAGCATACCAGATTCGCTTTTTGGCGTTGAGTGGTATGGTTTCTGGTATTGCTTGTACGCAAGTATATGGTTTCTGGTATTGCTTGTACGCAAGTGTAATCAAAACTGCCAGATCTGGCAGTGGAGAGATGTCGTACTGTAGTGCCTGTGAGCTGTATTTCCCCAAGGGCTACTCGCTGCGACGTCACAACCTCGTGATGCATCAACCGCGAACCAACAACAATGGCAAAAACATTGAAGAAGACGCCGTCATTGCTGATTCCTTTCTGAAGAACAAACAGTGCATCGAGCAGTCGAGCATATGTGCGTCGGCAGCGAACCCAGTAAATTACGCTCATATGGGCGACGGCCATTGCCCTGGCCTGCCCTCGTTTGAATTAGAAGAAAATCTTGTCGATTTCGTGCTTTACTTGCACGCCGTCATATCTGAATTTCTGTATGAAGATCGCGGTACTGGAGAGAAAACATGGCCAGATTTGACGCGTTGCATCCACCTTTACGACTTGTCCGACTTGCAGCTTCTCTTCTGGGAAGTTCGATCTTACATTCAAGACGATGGAAGTGGCAGTGTGTTTGAGCAGTTTGAGTGGGAGTTTCAAGAATACTTGGAAAACGAGACAAAGGACTGGGTTTTATATTTTACGCACGTTTTGCATTCCGAGGTCAATACATTGTTTTGGTCGTGGCAAATCATGAGGTCGCAGTGGGTTATTCTTGAGTTCAAGAAAGTTTTCGGTGTGGGGTTCGAGCATATTGTTGAAATGATTGTTCTGCATCTACTGCAACCCACAGAGATTTTGAACGGAATTCACCAAGACGCCATTTTCAAAGCTTGTCGGGGTATGGTGTTGGGTTTCTGTGGTGGTACAACTTCTTGTTGGCTGCAAAATGTTTTACATGTAACGCACTAGCCCCACTGTGAGAAACTCCCCAGACCCCTAATCTTGCAGCACTTCAATAAAGTCTCGCAGCAACGACGCAACGTCGTCAAACCCGCCTCTCTCCGCTAGACCGAGGGGGGTCTCATTTGCATTGTTTTTGGCAAAAGGATCTGCGCCGCGTTCCAGCAGCAAGAAAACCAAATTGTAATTTCCGTCGCGACTAGCGTCGATCAACCAGGTGTTTCCGTCCGGATCGGGCATGTCGATTTCTTCCTGCTTTTGGGGGTTTTTCAAGATGCGCCGCACTAACTCACACCTCAACATATTGACTGCCGATATGCGGGCGTTCAAATCCCTCTCAACCAATATGGAAAAAGTCGGGGAACTGGGTCGATGAAGGAAAAAATAATAAGAGAGGGAGAAGGTGACTTCTGTGATCAAAATTTTAAAAAGAAAAGAGAGCACACTTTCTCAACAGAAAAACTTTATTTTCCCGCACTTTCAATGACACCAGAAGAGGCTCTTGCGTTTATTGGCTATGTGGCTTTTAAAAACAAGCAAAGGGATATCATCGAAAGTATTGCGCGTGAAAAGAAGGATTATATTGTTAGCCTTCCCACAGGCTATGGAAAGAGTTTGCTCTACACCATTCCCATTGTTATGAGCGATCATCCTGCTTTGATTGTCTCTCCTCTGGTTTCTTTGATTCATGACCAGTGCAAGAAAATGAACCGGGTGCAGAAACTGGCGTACAACATCTCATCGAGTTGCGAAGATCTTGTCTCTGATGAAGACCTGGTGTTTTCACCGGAAACGATGGCGAAAACCGGGCCTATGATGCTATTCACAACACCGGAAAAATTTGCGACGAACTCTTTTCGCCAAAAACTAGAGCTGTTGCACGCACACCGACCCTTTTCATATTTTGTTCTAGACGAGGCGCACCTGGTGGAACAAGGCATGGGGTTCAGGCCTGACTACCTGAAATTAGGCTTTTTGCGAGAACTTGACCCCGACATTCCCATCCTTTGCTTTTCTGCAACGTGCGATGCCTATTGCCAGGGACTTTTGAAGAGGACTTTGTTGCTGCGGAACACAACTGTGGTGGTCGAAAGGGAGCGCAGAGAAAACATGCACTTGAACTTGCACTACTGCTCTAAGGTCTACCAGAACTGTACGTGCAAATCGCGCTTTTGTACATGGAAATATGGATCGGATTTTTTGCACCCCACCGCATCTAAAATTATTTCTACATCCCAAGCTGGCAACACTCTTGTTTTGATCAATAGTCGCAAAGACTGCGAGGCGCTGTTTGAAGACACCAAGCGCATGTTTCAGAGCAAGACTGTAGAAATGTATCACGGACAAATGCCTGACGAGCATAGGACGGAAATCCAAAAAAGGTTTGTGTGTGGTGAAATCGATTGTCTCGTCGCCACTTGGGCTTCATTCGGGACTGGCGTGGACATGCCTCTTGTCGATAACATTGTCATGTATGGTATTCCGTCTGCGTTTGAAACCTTTATGCAGACTATTGGTAGAGGCGGGCGAGCAAATCAGGAATTCTATGTCAATGTGTTTGTCCGCGAAGCCGACGTTGTTCGGCAGCGCGCTGTGGTCAAAAACGAGTCTGAAAAACAATCTCTTCAAGCATCGTTCCGCAGACATATCCAAAGCTCGTTTGAGAACATGTTAGCAGTGCTGAATTGTGCGAACTCGGGGCAGCGGTGTTTGTCGTCGTTTTTGGAAGGAGTTGTGGGTGAAGAGAGACAGCGCTTGAATGTCAACTTTCATGACCGCGGCAAGATCAAATCTATCAATCGTCGCGTGCCGGCAGTCGATCGGGCACACTGGGATCCTGTAAACAAGACATGGTATTTGGGGCCAGGCTCGTTTCACCCGTCGTTTGCGAATTTCGGGGCAAAAAGGCCTGCGGAAATGTCACGGTGTAACAAGTGTTCCGTTTGCATCAAGACTTGATGCTACGTGCTTAGTCTTGGTGACTTTTATGCCTTTAGTCTTGGTGACCTTTATTGTATGTTATGTACATTAAATCAAGGCGCTCCTGTTTAAACCTGTCATTTTCTTTGATGATTTCCTCCCGAAGATGCCGTAGTAAGCTTTCCTGCGTCTTGAGCAGCTCTGCCGTATTTCTCGAGCCCCTGTCGTTACTGCTAGCTCCTGAGGGGTAAGAGGTATAGTTCGGGTTAAGTTGGATGAGCTGCATCAGCTTCTCGTTGTTCTTTTCAACATGATAATAGGACTCGGTTTCTTTGCTTGTCTCACAGCACGCTTTGCATGCTCTGTTCTTGCCCATACATGGTTTGAAAATATTCCAAATTTATATATCACAAACAAAAATGTTTCATGAACAAAGCCTAATTGATGCTTTGAACCTATTGATAGAAAAAATCGAATCAATGGATGACCGCGACAAGAAGATTCTTGAATATTGTGAAGAAATCTATAACAAAAACAAATCTCAAAGTTACGATACATTTCGGAACGAGTACGCGTCAGAGACAACTATATAAATCACGATTTCAGCCATAAATACTCTCATTCATAATATGTATGTAGTAAAATCAAAAGGTATGCCAACAGAGGCAGATCGCCAGGCGCACGAAGCAAAACATACAACGGCACATTACAGCGACTATTGCATCAAACCAAAACTTTCAAGTCAGAATGGTGGTCAAGATCATAAACAAATAAATGCCTTCGGGAGTCCTATGCTTGACTGGAAAAAGCTGTACGAAGAAACCTGCCGAAAAGTCGACCAGGTCAAGAAAGCGGATTTAATTGTTTGTGAGTCAAGGACACTGACAAAAAGAAATGCATCAGAAGTTTATTCTCCGCCTGGTGCCGACCAGAGGTCACAGATTCCGCCATGGCTCTCAGTGGTCATGGACCAGCAGGAAATTCAAAACGCGGAAAATATCCTTGCTACACTCGACGGGTTGCAGGTGCAGTTTGAAGAAAGTGATTTGAAATTCTTTACTGACGACACCCTGGCTGAAATCGGCATCATAAGTCAATCCAGCCGTGAGTTGATGCTAGAGACAATATACAAACACTTTGAATCCGAAAGTGGTCCAGGTCAGAACACCCCTGAAAGCGCTGTGGATGCGTCATGGCGAAAAAGGTTTGAGGATAAACAGAAAGAACTTTTTGAGCTCAAAATTTCACACCTGCGGCAACGAAAACGTGCACGACAAAACATGGAGCAAAATTTCAGGTGTAAGATATGTCAAGAAATAGCAGCCGCGCCGGCAACACTTCCATGCGCACATACGTACTGCCGTCTTTGTGTTGATCAATACGTACATGTGCACTACCAGCACGATCCGATTTTCGGTATCAATGAAAAAGACCCGTCATGTCCTTATTGTCGGCAAGCTTTTACAATGGCAGATATTCGTGAAGCCGATTTCATGTTGAAAAGCGCGATTCAATCTTTTTCAGAGCAGTTTATGACGGAGAACGAGTACCGAGACTGGCAAGAACGCGAAGCGGGCCCTGCATCTTCAAGTCCAGCTCAGAGCGCGGACAGGCAGCCTTATCGCCAGGTCTCGCCGCTTCCGTCTGCCCCTGCCCGCACGACCCTTTCCATCAATACGCGTTTGAGTCCCGTAGCCGAATCAGACGGGAGTGTTTCATTGACGCCCATACCAACCCCGTATTCAAGTAGGCCTCGTTTTCATATCGGTGACCGTGTGCAGGTCCCAAACGATAATCGAGGGGTGAATTTCCTGGTGGACTATCCTAAGTTTGTGAGAGGTACTGTGACTCAACCCGGTCAATCATTGCATGGTTATCAAAAGATCAAATTCGATGACGACGACGTGTCCATTTTTGTGCAAGACGATATCTTAATGCCAGTGGATGGTCTAGATCTAGGACCACCTCAGCCACCGCCTGATGCAGAAAGGTGGAGGCGAGGCGATGATGTTGTAGTGGAACTGCCCTCGACTGATGACGATGAAGGTGGGTTTTTTGAATTTAACATTGGAACATTGGACGTGCCTAACCTTGAGCACGGCGTTTGGACTGTAAAGTTTATGGTAACAGCAGATGATGACCAATCGAGTTTCAGGTATGTTTTGATACATCAAAATCGCTTGAGATTGACTTGATGCTTGAAAAAATTATAAAGCGCAACACAAAAAACAAAACATCAGCAAACACAAAGACACCACACTTTCAAAACGCCCTGCTCAACCACCCAATAATCTGTTGATAATCTCAAATGGGATCTTGCACCAGAACTCCGCGCTTTCTGAGGGGCACTCAATGCGCAAGTCCTCGCCTTCCGTCCAAAACTCAAAGTTCCTCATACGCGTGATATTGCACGGTTCAATGGCGTCAATCGATCTGAGATTATTCCCACTGTTGACCTTGATGTAACAGATGCCTCCTGTAATCAAGTAGCACAAAAAGCGTCAGAAAGGTCCATCGTTGGCATGCAAATGCGTAAAACACACCGTAGGGTCCTTCCTGCAGTGGTGCAGCGACCAAGATCTTGCCATCGACAATACGCGCTTGCAGTTTTCCAGGGCGAAAGATGGATAACGTGCCACGCTCGTACTCTTCAGATGTTATGGGCAGCAACGTATGCGGGCTGACCGGCGGTGGCCTACCCTCTACACCGTAGGAGGCAATGCCGTGGTCGGTGGTACGCATTTCTGATCGCAGGCGGTAGGAGACAGTGTAGTGCAGTAATCTCTTACATTTTTTATGCACGTGTTGCAATTTTTTTAGTGCTGTAAAAGTTTCAAGTAAAAAAGTAAAAAATTCGAAAAAAATTTTTGTGTGCACGAGAGGGTGTCATGATGCCAGCGCCCGGACGTGAACTATGCAGAGACATGTTAGTGGTGTGTTTCAGCCAAATATTGCCGTGGAATGACCCTCATGCATTGAAAGCTGCCATGTCTTTTGACTCTGAGAGGCTTTCTACTGATGAGACGGTGTCGGACTACGAAAAGAACGCAGTGCGCGCGCAGCTTCGGGGCATGAAAACTCTGAAAAGGCTGACCGTGGTGAGTCGACTTTTCTCAGAGGCGGCAAAATGTGTTCTTGGTGATTTCAAAGAGATGTTTTTGGCGTGGATCAGCACGCAAGACTGCACCATTGAAGGCGTGCACGCGGGAATGATCGTGTTTCAATCATGTTCAGAGACGGTCGAGCTTTTATGCGAAAAGATGCAGTATGCGGGTGTCAGTGGCAATTGGTCGCCCTTTGGCTGGTACGATGACCCGCAAACCCAGTACGAACAGATTCAGAGCGATGCTGCGTCAATAATCTTCTCGAACAATTCCGAACACTCATACCAAGTTATGAATGAAGATATCTTATTCGAGCTTATGAAGAGACTTTTGTTGGCTTTGAGGTTTCATCCAAGCTCACAGAAAATTTTCGCCCACTGCGCCTGTCTTCTCACAAATTTCAAAGACGTCTTTGACTGGGAAGACGATTGTAAAATAGTCGAATTGCTTCAAATGGAAATCACAAAGGCGGTGAAACCCAATTTCAAGCTGATGAATCCTCGTCTTTGGGATTTGAATATGTCAGGCATCAATGTTGATACAGTCCGTTGGCGGAATACGCAATGGCAAAGGGATGCTTGCAAACGCCTGAATGAATACGTGCAAGCTCTTTGTCACGCGTGGCATGTTATGACCCTGATTCAGGACAAAGAAATTACACTGCAGATGAATCAACAATGGCTGGAAAAGAATCACCGGCAAAACAATTGGTTCTCTGTGAATCACCACGTGATTCTCCTCTTACAATTGAGGCAAATTGTGATTATGACTTGGCTTTGATGTTTTGTGATCAACGTTTTTATTTCGCTGCAGAGGCGTGTTTTTTAAAAAAGGGACACGGTTGTCCCAGTTTTTTCGTTTGAATTCAAGTCTCGAGTCGATATTCTGTACTGCTGGGAACAGCAACTTCAAAACATACCTGAAAATAAACAAAATTCATGCCACCAGAAGGCCCAAGCGTCACGATGACTTCTTACACCGCTCGTGTTTTTGGCCCCTCTCTATACTCTGAACTTTTAGCGATGACTAAACCGTTTATTGCGCCTGATTTTGACTAGGAAGCCTGTCGTTTGCAGGTGGTTGGGGTGGCAGAGCTGGATAGCCCTGACCAGGGGGTGTTTGGGGTTGCAGAGCTGGATAACCCTGACCGCGTGGCGTTTGGGGTTGTACAAGCGCATTACCTTGATTAGGATAACTGAAGCCAGACACAGGTCGGCTATTCAAACCTGGATCGATGTACAAAGGCCTGTATTGATTTTCAGGCATCAAAGTTACAGACACGCGGTTACCAGGGTCGGTAATAAAAACAACGGCACAGGCAAAAATGATCAAGCTCGCGATGGCGAAGAAAGCAATAATTGCGCTATTGTCACTTGGGGATGACTCGATCAATACAGTCGCTCTCGTTTTCGCGGATGGAGGTGATGAGGATGGCGGCGAAGTTGTTGGTGATGGGGGTGGTGGCGACGTTGTGTTTGATGGGTTTGCTGATGAAGTGGCGTTCAAAACTATTGTGGTTGTCATGTCATCTTCAGCATTTCCATCATCTTGCAGCAGACGGCGCCTTGTTGTGGTTTGTAGCGTTAGCTTTCGTCGCTCAAATTCCAGAGAAATTTCCGTGCTGGTCACGTTCAAAATCTCGGCAATGAAGTTTTTGATATCTACAGATGTGCTTGTAACTTTCTGCATGCTGCCGTCCCACAGCATTATCACACTTCCATCCTCGTTGCACTCGACGTCCAAAATCAAACTCAGATTGTTCTTTTCCGCTATCCCCATCTTGGAACTGCAAGCATCGATTTTCTTGTCGATAATTTTCGCGCACGCTGTATTACTTGAGGGGATAGGATTACACGAAGTTTTCTGCTTCGCAAGAGCTCCTGCTGTGAGCATGTAGGTTCCAGCGTTACAACTTTTGCAGCCCCCGGTTGTCGGGTCCCCAACTTCGTTAATTGCGCATGTATTAGGCTGACATTTTGCGCGCTCGTAGCAAAACGAGCCTTCACAGGCAACTTGTTGTTGAACGTTAGTTGTTGTCCAATTCTCCGCGCAATTGTAGGGTTTGTCTGAACAAGATTCGTCGATTCTAAAATCAAATGTCACATCAAAGATACCTGTGATATTTTCATTCGCTTGCGCATGCCAGTATCTGACACAGGCGGGGTTTTGCTTGCTTGAGTGCAGGTAAAACAGTAAAGACTCGTTGGCGTATTGTGCAGCAAAATTGTTGTTCTGTGTCAGCAGAGGCATTTTCATCTTTAAGCGCGATGTTGACAGTTCGTTCTCGTTTTCCGGAGGCAATCGCGTGATATCGTAAAACACGGCGCGGTTATACGCTCTCAATGTTTCCGTCAGCCTGCTATCGGTGACACGCTTGTCATCATTATTTTCATGGTATTTTGAGCTACATGATCCCTGAACAGAGATACTTTTATCGCGAACTTCGTCGCCTGTAATGCTGGAGAGAAACTCCTGGCAGGGCATGGCGTTCCAGTCTTCGCCACCAGCCTCTGCAATCCACGAACAGAATTGACTTTTGTTTAGATCATTGCCAGAAATGGTAACAGACGTTTCGAATTTCTGTGTGTTTTCGTTGTATGATTCACTTCCTTGGATCACGTTTATCTTGTCATCCTTGCGCTTGATGTGATCTCTGAATGCTTCGAACTCATTTCCGTGAAATCCTGAGCAGTTTCGTGGGAAATACCGTTTAAAGCAAGCCGCGTCCACGCTGGTAGGCCTTGTGATTACAGAAAGGCACACTGCAAAAAGAAGGGTTATTCTACTCGAACCCATCCTTGCAAACAGTCGCCGACGATATTTTGTAGTTGCGTTTTATATAGTTTTGCTTTTATTCAAAACTAGCAGATACTACCTATCAGACCAATGTTGCAATCCAACAGAAAAAAAAGTCACTAAAGACAAATACACTCATGCCTTTCCAGCGGCAGACAAAGAAAGGTAGGCAAAGAATCACTGGTCGTCCTCTTTCTTGACCTTTTTTCCGGCGCCACCTTGCTCATCGGCCTTACGCTTGGCATCGCGAAGCTCCTTCTCATGATCAAGAAACTCATTCAGACGTGTCACGGCAATCCCATTTGTTTCTTCTGTCAAGATGTCAATGAACCTCGGCTTCTCAATCCGACAGAACTTTTTGACCTTTTCCGACATTTTGTTGTCATGTGGAAAAAGAGCGGCTTGCATTCGAATGATATGAAAATCAGCCGCCTTTTCAATAGTGTCGGTAGCGATCGCCTTGGCTGTCACCTGAAGAAGCTTGTACGCGTTGGAGCTGGTATTGATACCACCACTCTCAATGGATTTGGATTGGTTTGTGAGCATGGCGGCAGCGGGCTCCTTTCCATCTTGCACGACCATCATTTTGTCCCTGTTCTTGTCCAAAAATTTTCCAACTTCGGTACAAGCAACGGGGTTGATCCACTCGGAATACCTGTCAAAAAACGCATTTTGCTGATCGCGTTTGACTTTGATAAGATCTTCGTCGTCGCCGCAGTGTTGTTCGGCATGGGAATTGGTCGCACGAACCGCAACTCGGTTGGCAATCATAAGCAGCATGTGCTTAGAAATGTCCTTGGCAAAGTCAAGGATCTCATCAGAATGCAACGTAAACGACCCCGGGCTTCCGGGTGGTGTCGCCATCCTCGGTGTGGGTTGATGCTCGTGTTAGTGCCAGACAGTCTTTTTAAGCCAAAGGAACTGAATTTGCACACGTTTTACAGCAACTTTGTATTTTTTTATTTATGTAGTTTTTGTACCAAATTTGCGACTGTTTTGTATTGTTGTACTTTTCACGTTTTAATTTGTTAATTTGTACCACAGTCCTACTGATTCGATACCCGGGGTTCGCGTCAAAAGTTTTATTTTGAGCAACTGTCTCCCAAGTGCAAACACGACCAAATGGCCGACCAGCGCAAGCGCGAGTTCGGCGGCGAGGAAGCCGGTGGATCGAAGAAGAGCAAACGGGTCAAGAGCTTGAACAAGCTTTTGAACATGGTTCCTGCTGAGATCGAGGACTATCAGAGGGAAAATGCGATGGAGAAAATGGCGGAGCTTGATGCCTCTTTTGAGCAACTCAAGGTGCTCTGCGCTGCGTTCAAGGCCACGCGTTCAGATATCAAGTACCCCCTTGTCAAGAGTGACATCAAGGACCCGTCCAACGCTTGCAAGCTCAACAATGAGGCCGTGAGTCATTTGTGCGAGGGCTTGCGCCGCCTCAAGTTCTCTTTGAAGTATGCACAGCTGGGCGCCGCGGCATTCTGCCGCAACGTCACCGACGACGAGATTTATGGCCCAGAAGAACCAATATCCCCAGAGTAAGCATCGTTTTCTGTTTTTCGTAGTTGATGAGAGATACCAGAATTATCAAGAAAACTTAGGTGCAGAGCGGTGCCAGGACTGCTTTGACCAGGTCTGGTGGGAACTTATTATTCTGTGACCATGCGGCAATAGAATCATCGACATTGCTTGAGATAAACGTAGGCAATTGATTTTTGGTGTCCCCCTTGAACGCGCGGCGATTAAAATTTGAAATGAGGGCCTGAAACGTCTGCTTTCTGATGGGTTCAATCAAATGGCAGCAGACGAAAATCTGCACCTTGAGGCAGAGAGACATGGCGTTCAACTGGCTGACGCCAAGCATGTGCTCAAAACAACTTTGCGTGAAGCTATTGACAAATAGGAAAGAATTGGTTTGGTCGACGTCTACGACGTGTGAAAAGCGCGAGAGCAAATAATAAATGCTTTGGCAGATGTTGTCGGTGTCGAACATCTGGGGTTGATATTTTTTAAAGTGCACGTGTTTGTCGCCCTGAGAACCGATTTCACATTCCTCCAGAAATGTATTAATCAATTCATCTACATCATCCGCCATCGAATGGGACATGCTGCTGAGCAGGATTATGCATTGTTGGTGAGCTTTTGAGTAGGAATCCCAGACATCTTCTGTAATTGGAAGTCCCTTGGGCTTCCACGACCCCAGCGGCTCGCCCGCTGCACTTTTCTTGGTGTGGATCTTGTTGAGCGCGCGCTCTCGCAACTTGCTGAGCTTAAAGCGGCACTGTCGTTGACCCATCATAGTATCCGACAGGGGGTTGCCAATAGCAGGCTGCTCTTTCAGACTGGCCGCAGCATGTAAGTTGGGAATGTTGCGGAAGCGCAAGAAGCGCAGCACGATGCACGCGTCGGTCGCCACGTGTTTCTCGGCCGCATGATTGTGGAACGAGAAACCTAGCAGTTTCATCACGACATCCTGACTGTTTCCAAAACGCGGCAGCTTTTGAAATATGAGGACGAGGAGCTCGTCTCTGGCACATTCCCAGTTGTGCAGGGCAAAAAACAGCCATATCAACACATGTTCGCAGTCAGTCATAGCCCCGAAATTCTCCTCAAACGTGCGTTTTAGACACAGAAATGGGCTGCGGTTTGGCTCGTCGTTATGAGTGGCCAGAACCTCAGACACAATGTCGTCGAAAGCGTCCACGGAGAGTGTGGAAAAAAAATCCATGGTCTGCGCCGCGTCAAACAGGGTCAGCCGCTGCTCAAAGTGCACGCGTCGAAGGTGCTCCACGTTGAAAGCACCAACAAAAACACCCATGCCAGTCAGCTGCGAAAGAGCGTCGGATATGTCCAGGTTTTTGATCGAAAAGAGAATTCGCAAAATACAAGCGCGTTCGATGTATGACTCGCTCGGGTGTCTTTGTAGACTGGAAGACTCAACAAAAAACGAGAAAGTTTCGTTTGCATCCTGCCCCTGCTTCATGAGTCTGAAATGCTCTCCGTGTACAAATATATACGTGGCGAAATTTGGCAGATCGATTCGCGACAGACGGAAAGTTCTATCGCGCACTTATATCTCGGCACCGGGCCTAGTCTTAACTATAGTCAAAACCCAGGGCCGGGCCTCGTGATAGTGGTGTCTGTGCAGGGCGCAGGATGTCGTGCAAACTTGCGTATGTGCCATTATTTTGCCATTTACACCTACAAAACTCAAAACATCAGGCGTAGCGGCATGATAAGTATTAGTTCAATGCCGTTAATGTATATAAGCAGTCAAGAATCACACAGAAAAACCGTGATAGCATGAGCCGTTCGATTGCCAGTATGACTGGCGGCAGCCGTGTCGCACAGGGCGCCACTCTCGTCACGACTTGCCGCGCAGACAAGGACTCTGCTCGCCAGATCGCACAGCAAAACGTGAAGGATCCCGATCTCAACGTGGCCAAGTACGAACTTTGCTTGGCACCCTCGCTTAAACGAGCTAAAACCGATGCATATTGCAATGTCATGTCAAAGGACCCCAGTTGCCCTATCGGAAACCAGAGTTGCAAGATGCCGCTCCCGACTAATGACTCGGGAATCATGGAAGCCTACAAGCCTCTGACAGGTCTGGGCGTCAACAAGATTGACAATAGCATTTCTTCTTATTACCGAGACTGGTACGACGCCCGCAGCGAACTCGAGTTGTATCTTGTGACGCACCAAGTTAGCTTGCACGTGAATGATGACGGGCTGACCGGACTCGGTATGGGTGGTTTCGTCGGGCTGCAATACTTTAACGGGTTTTTGTCCGTGGACGGAGAAAGTGTGCCATCAGGGGCAAGCAAACCTGCGCCAGGGTGCTGCCGAAAACACCCGGTCATCTTTTGTTCCGCGGCTAAGTATGGAAATTATAAAACAACTCATGCGGGGCAAAACGAAGTCGAAAAAGATTTCGCCTATGTGATTGACAAGCGCACTCTCATTATCAACATCGAGAAACTCGATAAGAACAACTTCATCACCAAGATGATGGAAATCTTCAACACGGTGTACGAGTCTACCACTCATGTCGTGGGGGATGTAGGAGAGTCGGTTCCCAGCGTCAACACGCCCAAAAACCCATCTGGCTTTGGAAACTCCATTGAGCCTTCGACGTGGTCTTTCCAAGGCTTCTCGCTGGGATCTGCTTACATGGACCAGCGCGACGGTGATAATTGCTTCAGTGTCTTGCGTAGCGGTGCCTTTACAGTGCGGAATGGCCCCTTTCATATTAACAGCGGCGATGAGCTGATGTGGATCCGGCACAAGGAGCTTGTCTGTTTCAATCGTGAAGGTTACAGGCACATGCGTCCGGTCGCAACACTAGAGGCCATGCAAAAGTGCTGCTTCGTGGATAGTTACAGGGCCAAGATTGAAGCTTTGTACTTATCCATGGTTGCCGGTGTCAATCAATCTTCGAACCAAGCCATGGTTCAACGAGGCAAGGTGGACCCTGCAGGGGACCACACCACCATTTTGAGGACATATATCATTGCTCCGATCCGCACGTCTTACAAGTCTGTGGTGAAGCATTCGAGTGTCATGGATCAGACGCGCCGGATTGGAAGCGCGATTTCCAACGCGGGAGGTGGCGTTCAGGTGGATGTTTTGGTCGGAAGTGACATTTGAGTCAGTTTTGAAACGCTGCGTGCACTTGTTTCTTC
>CERI01050041.1_pt1 | contig 15229 bp, 1 predicted proteins | sample 350261 | NCBI WGS metagenome assembly CERI01 (sample SAMEA2620979, study PRJEB7988) | marine metagenome | isolation source: saline water (ENVO:00002010), including
GTGTAAGGAATCGTGTTTATCGTATTATCATCTTCATTTATAGTTATCATTATATTGTAATTATTATTTGTTTCACTAAAAGATTGTTGTACAATTGTATTATTGTAATTATAACTTATATCAACAGTATATGTATCGGTAGCATTAATTAAATTTATGAATGATTTAAAATCAAATGTATTTACACCGTATTTATTTATTGTTATTGTATCTTCGTTATTGTTTAAATCAAAGTTAGACGGTGCACTAGTTATTCCTGATTTGAAATTACTTATTGTTTGTTTTATCCCACCCATTGTGACGGTTTGGTCATCGCCAACATTATCAAAAATGTTAAAACTTGTATCCGCATTAAAAACCGCATCTTCCAAGCTAACACCTGCCCAATCTATATTAAATGATAAATCTATGGAGTGTCTAGAAGTATAAGTATTTTTACCGAGATTTTGAAATTGGAAATTGTACATATATCCGTCTAGACCTTCATTATTAGAACTGGTGGAATAACTTGTTCTACCGTGACCTAAAAAAATCATTTTGTTTCTTTGTATGTATTGATTATCTGTATCCCTGTCAGTATTTGGTGCATCGGGGTCATAAATATAACTATTGACAGGTAGATAATATGTAATACTATAATTATTTGCATAATTTACTCCATTGACATATACATAAAATTCATTATCTATTCTTGTAACTTCTATAAATACCCATGGATCGGTCGGAACTGGTAAACTATTATTCCTATACAAATATTTACTGTATTGCCAAATATACAGGTCAAATGCAGCACTTAAGTTACCTTTAATTGTACCACCATGATAATTACTGTACTGTTGTCCCCATGTAAAATAATGTCCATAAGTACCTAATGTTTTATTGCCTTTTTTAAACCAAAAAGAAACTACATAATTATCTGTATGTGATATATTGAAAAAATCACCACCCATTTTTAAAAACGATTGATTTGGGTCGGATGCGTCTGAATTTGAAAAATTTAATGAATATGTACCATTTGGTGTACCCGACGGTTTAACATTATCTGTAGTTAATGTAGATCCTATATCATCTGCAATATAATTAATATTAGTACTTTGTGAGAAATTTTTATTCATTGTAATTGTAGGCGTAGTCAAGTCGTTGGTTAAATTGAAACCGTATGGTTTGCTCGTTTTTCTTTTTGAGAAATCAATGAAAGTAAAATTTCTTCCATCAAAATCTGTTATACCATTACTTATGTCTTCCAACAATGTATTCCATGAAACATATGATGGATCAATTACACAATTTTCAATTATTTCAATTATAATATTTGTATGTGAGTTTAAATTTGTAAAATAATCAGCACCACACCATCCGTCATTTGGTATACCGTTTATAGTAACATTTTTAATTGTAATGTTTGGAAAACTTTCTACTTTATTAGGTGTTGCATTTTTACCAAATTTATATATCTTTACATTTTTTAAGTTTGATAAGTTTTGCATAAAATGTAAATATTTTGTACTATTAAAATCATTGTCTTGTATTGAAGATATTTTAAGATATCCACTTTTATGATCTTCAAAGTTGCCTTCAAAAACATTTTCATGGAGATTATTAATGGAAATAAAGTTACAATCTCTAACATATGTAGTATATTTACCATCTTTTACATGAAATATTAAATGATAATATTGGTTAGGTTTTATTATTCTTAGAGGTTTATTATAATATGAATAATGTGAACCACCATTAATATCTAATCCACCACTGTAAAAAAATCTATACCAATCAGGTGAATTCCCAGAGTAAGCATTTTTATAAACACTAAGCATAAAAGTACCCGATGTCCCTCCTGTACCACCATAACCATTAATATAAGAACTTGAAGTACTTAAAGTGAAAAAATCCCATCTACTTGAACTAGATCCAAATACTAAATCGCTTTGTTTAAAAAAGAAACTAACTACATAATCATTGTTAAGCGCATCAAGTGTATATGATGTAGATGGTCCAGATATGTAGGGTGATACTTCTGTACCATTATCACAACCAATGGTATAATTACCTGAGACAATACTACTCGTTAAATCAACATGAAATACCGAATCGTACTTACCATATTTTTCTGTTAAATTTATGTGGTGATTGTCTCCGTTAAAACTAATTCCTGTCCCTGTGTCTGTGTTAGGTTTAATTAAAATGTACCCATTATTTAAACTAATGTCGGAATCAATGGAAGATGTGTGTAAATTACCTGATGCGTAATCATTATCACCAGTAGTATCACCGTAAATTTTAGAATAATAAATAGTTGTATCACCAAACCCACCCACATACAACAAAACATGGTTCCAGGTATCAATGGTTTCATTGAAGTATTCTGTTTTAACATCAACATTATCACTTTCTAGTATCCAATTACCCGTAGGCTCATTACCTGTTTGATCAATAGAATATCTTATATTGATTCCCAAATCACTTTCTATTTGTGTAACTTCGGTTTTGAATGATTCGTTGTTTAAATTACATGCAATTAAATCCAAAATAAATGATTTGTTGATTTTTTGTTTTATGGATTTCAATAAGGTAATTAACTCGTTATTGAAAAAGGTATATTTTTTAACGTTTTTATCTAATACATAATCATAATATAGAATGCCTGTACTTACATAACGTTCGTCTTTTTCTTCATTAAAATTTTCATACATTATATTACCCGATAAGTCTCGCATTGGATCCTCGGTTTCAAACATTTTCATTTCACGAGACATATCTTTCAAAATATACCCACTTACATCACGCATAATATTTTCAGACGAATCATATGCTACATTGTTTGGTAATATTATTGTTTCATAATGATTATAAAACGGTATTAAATGAGAGCCCCTAAATTCCCAAATGAACGATAATTTTTGAAAATCATCTCCAACGTTATTTAATATTGTGTTTACATTTGACGATGCATCATTATAATTATATATAGTATACACATCCAATAACGATTTTTTTAATATCTCAAAATCCGGTACATTTGGATCTATTATGACGATGTTTTCCATAATATTACAGTATAAAAATAAAATATTATTATAATCCTATAACCAATTATAATAATATTATTAATACTTATTATTGGTACTTAATCTAATGTTTTTTCTATTATATTATTCTTTATTGAATCAACTAATAATGACTTGAGTAATTTGTTACGAGAACTAATATTAATGGACCGTTTTTGCATATCTAAAGCATTTTTATATTTGGAATTTTGCAATAGATTCAATAAAATTAAATTTTTATTATTTCCGCTTGGATCACTGTATAATAATTGATTTTTTTCTTTTAAAAATGTGTTATACGATTGATCAAACATAAGTTTCATTTCTTTCGTGTGTGTTTTATTTTTGAAATTAAGTAGTAAATTGTTCAGTAATTGTATATCTTCATTGCTAGTTTGTATCATATTATTGATAATTTCCATTTTTTCTCTTATTTCACGTGTTTCGTTATTGGTTAACACATTAAGATTAACGTTTTTGTGAAATATTGGATCATCAGTTTCTTTTCTATCTTTATTTACTTTATCTCTTAATTCAGTTATATAATATTCATCATTAAAGTGATTTCCTATAATTAAATTATCTTTAAAACCACCCATTGTTCCTTCAGTTGAACTCCTAATTCCATAATTTTTCCACCACCTATATTGTGTCCTAATCATATTTGTAGCGGGTGTAATATTAACAGAATTAATGAAATTTAGATTACTGTTTATGTATACCTTCAATTTTTGATTTCCTGAAATATTTTGAATGACTTCTTGTGTCGTTGAACTGTTTTTCAAAATGATCCATGTTGAGGTAGTGTAATCATATTTTAAACAATGTTTCTTAAAATAAACATTTGGTAAAATATCAAATGAAACATTTGTATAATCATCACTTTGTAACAGCAGGTTTTCTCTATTTAATAAATAATTTTCCATTTTGTATCCATATACACTTGGATTTATGCTTCTATATAAATCAAATGAAATTTCATTGTATAAATAATACCTGTATGTGGCATATACATAATCATTTATTTCGCTGCGATTATTGGTTAAAAATGTATTTACGAGGTTTATAAAATTGTTCAAATTTTGATATTCAAATAGATCATTTCTATCTGTAATTATTGATTTTATTATACTATCCTTTAAAAAATCTATACCTTCATTATTTGTTGTATCTATCATTAATTCTGTGTAATATTTATTTTTGGGATCAAATAGAATACTCATTTTGTTTATTAAATATGAATAGTATTTTGATTTTGGTAAGTCTTCAATTGCTTTATGAATTGCTTTTCTAAAAAAAGGTAATATTTTACTTAAACATGATTCAATTTCGTTTTTTGAAGTATCCAAATATGAAACAAGTTCATTAAATGAACTATCGTTTATAAAATTAGTTATACTAATATAAATAGTCTCAAATAGTTTAACATCTGTATCAAATAATTCATTAAAACTACCATCAACGTAATGTTTGAATATGTCGTATATTGTATTTTCATCGTCTAATAAAATAATAATGTTTGTACTGTTGTCTGTTAGATAATCTTGTTTTTGTTGATTATTTGAACCATCAGTGTTTTTTTTATAATAACTGTAAACATCACCATTAAATAAATTTGTATTACTAATGTCTTCTATAATTGTATTACTAATGTCTTTTATAAATTGCGATAATTTTGATTTTAAATTGTAACTGCTATCGGTTGGGTATAATATATTATATAATTCAATGGATTTATTTTCTAACTCGCCCGCGGGTATATTTAAATCAAAGTTATTCAAATTAATACCCGAAACATCATTTGAAGACAGTAGAGTTATATCATTTGATATTCCAGATAATAGTTGGTAATGTAAATAAGTATTGGATAAATCCATAAGTGAATAACTAATATCAATATCTAATTTTTTGTTAAATTCCATGATAAAATATTTGTTATCGTGATCACCCAATAATCCATGATCGTACAATAATTCATTATTCTTGTTAGTAATCAATTGTAAACATTTTGAAAAATCATGTGTAAAAAAAGAATAATTTTTGAGGTTGTTAAATTTTGAAAAATCAGCAGGAGAATTCTCAATTAAATTATTGATTGTATTAATACTATCTTTATTGGATATTACATAACAGTATTTATTTATATCTTCCTCCTTTATACCATTTAAATTCAATCCATTACTTATGTCACATATTTTATTTTTTATATGCGTACTATTCTCATCTAAAATAGCTGAATTATATACATTTTCAAGCATACATCTATTTACATATCCAAAAATACTTCCACCGGATGGACCAAAAATGTTACCTATTTGATTTGTGAAAGAATTTGATATATCAATGTCAATCGCATGGGCTATAATACTAGATGCATAATCACTGGAAGAAATGTCACCATACATTGAATTATGTGAATCATGAATGGTTATATTATTCCCTTTACCAATTAAACCACCAACCGAACTCTTATTTATTATAATGTGATCACTTTTTAAAGATCCTGTCATGTTGTTGTAACAATTTTCCATGAATACATTTGAACAATCACCAAGTAAACCACCTATATTGTATTTGTAATTATATTTGGCATTTACAATTTCGTGAATACCATCACTAATTTTTTTGATATCTATATTTTTGTAATAATTTATAATGTCATCAATGATTTTTCTAATTTCACGTTTTATCGTTTTTGAATAATAATTTATAGTATCCCAAAATGTTCCATAAGTATTGTCATAAGTTAATAATTTATAGTGTAATTCATTTGTATATAAATGATAAATATTTGTATAAGGGTCATATTCTTCACTAACCACGTTACTGATATCGTATGTTGTTATAGAGTAGTCATTCTTCGTAAATAAATTATACAAGCTAATAATTTTACTGGAATTTTCTGATATACTATTTACTATATTTACACTATTATCGTGTATGTATTGGTCTGTTATATCATGTTTTACTCTAAATTTATACATATCGTAATACAATTGAGCAATTTCAATTTTAGCATCATTCACCAATGATGGTATATTTTTAAAAACACCTTCTGTCTTTTCACCCTTTTTAAACAAATTTTTAAGGTCTAGTATCAATCTTATTAGTTTTTCTATATTACTATTGTCAACTATAGTGTATTTGCTCATTTTTTCAATTTTTTTAATAAATTTTTCATCAACACCATTGTAACCTAAACCTCCACTCGCATCCAATAGATTAAATATGCCTATTATACCATAACCTTCTGGATTGTTTTCGGGAATATCCCAGTGAGAAAAATTATCCTCATAAAATTGTTTTCCACTTATATCATAGAAAAATCTTGAAAAATCATTCATTGAATTATCCGTAAAAAATTCATCATAATGAGTTTTACCAGGACCATAATCCAAATGAAATATCATAATATTATTGCATAAATCTATTTTAATTTCATTCATACTTTGATCTTGATATATGTCCGTGTTTTCAGTAAGTGGATGATTATTCAAATTATCAAAATCTTTAAAATAAGTCTCACTTATGTCAAATATATTTAAATAATTGGTATTATTTACAATACCATCAATTATATTTTCACTATTATCTCTAAGATGTTGTATGAAATTAATAAGAGAACCTTTTTTAATTCTTATATCAAGATCACCTTTGATTCTAGTTTTAGTAAACTCTGATGTTAATGTATCATATCCATAATCATCCAAGTTTTTCAAAGAAATATTATTACTTACTATGTCTTCAAATATTAAAGTATGATCTGTTGTATAATAGTTACTTGAATCTATTATGTATAAAAATCTTATTAATTTGTATATGTCTTCTGATATATAGAATTGTTCATGTATAGTACTATGAATATTACCATGCATAGTATTGTAACAATTTTTAATTTCAGAATAAGAATCACCTGGTTCAATACTGCCAATTAATCCACCAGCATTGAAGCTGTCTTGAACAATACTTTCACCATGTTCATTAATAATATGTCCTTTGCTAGAATTATAACAAGCATTCATTTTTATCTGCGATGTTTTACCAATCAAACCTCCCAAATTTACATCATCATTGCTTTCTGAAGTAATATTACCATTCATATCCACATAACTTCGGTATACATATAATTTCGCAGGAGAATGTCCTATGAATCCGCCACAATTTTCACTTTCACTTATTAAGTTACCATTCATAGCGTTTATGCTTTTTATTATGGACAAGCTACAATCACTTATGGTAGATAAACGAGAATTATCATAAATTAATTTGTCAAAGTGTCTTTTATGATTCAATGTTAAATTATCCTCATAATCAATGTCTGCATAAATTAATTCATGGTTGTATATCATGTCAATATTTTCTTTTGTTTTATTAAATGTATCTCCGTAGTTGTAATTATAATATCCTGTATACAAAATTGTATCGGTATATATTTCTTGCAGTGTTGTGTCAAACTCTTCAATTTTGATATCAACTTTTGTTTTATATCCAATATTTCCAATAAATCCATTTACATTATTTCCTGAGTAACTCCCTTCTTGTTCATTAATGCATTCGTTAAACACTATATTGCTATTTCTTTCTATCAATAAATTACCGATTAACCCACCGACATTATTACTATTGGTAATGTTAAATTTTGCCCGATTTATTAAGTAATTCATACAAATATCCGTGTTTGGATAATCTACAGTAATTTTATAATCACCTATTATACCACCTACGTTTTGTACATTGTTGATATCTCGCACATTAATAAATTTATTTTGATGTATGTCTAAAAAATTATTTGGACCAACCACACAATTATCAAACACCGTATTTTCCGAATACCCGCATACCCCACCAACATTTTTCTTTATATTATTCAATGAAAGTATGGTTGAATCATTAGCCATTAATACATTTATGTTTATTATTTTACCACCAATACTTTTGCCCGCAATTATACCAAAATTATCATTGACATATAGATTGTTTTCGTTGATAAGTTTAATATCTACATCTCGAATAATACCACTATTTTCACCACATATAAATCCAACATTTGATATGTTTGTTGAATTTTTTTCAACATTCAAATTAAATGACATATTTTCAATGTTTATATTTTGTATTGTACCACTGTTTTCAGAAAACAAAACACCTATATTGGATACGTCATTTATACTATCGGTTATATTATATGTAGCATCACAATTTACAATGTTTAAATTACTAATGACACCATTATTAGTTTTACAAATTAAATTATTAATATCATCAATATGTTCTATATTTATCCTATAATCTATATTTCTTAAATCCATAAAATTTATATGACCATCATTATTTTCTGTTAAAAAAATGTTATTGTTTTCTATTTCAGATGTATTATTAATAATTTTATTATTTGTTAGATTTCCTCGGTTATTTTCAATAAACAAAATATTTGAAGTTCGTACATTATTTATTTCCACTGTACAATTTGATATATCTGTGTAATTGTTGTTTATTATATTCATTTCAAGATTTTCAATAATAGTACTTATTGAATCATTTGTAGCATCAGCGTTTTCACCTGTATTTATTTGATCCGAATTGATTTTAAAAGTGGTATCTGTTATACTATTTGATGTATCATAGTTATTATTGATCATATAAAAAGTTTTCCTGTCAACGTTAATGTTATTTTCGGAGAAAAGTTCAAAACCACAATTTGTTATATTACCACAATTATCTTTTATTATATTAAACGTAACATCATTTGCATTTACGTTTGTATCAAATTTTTCTATATTAACACGTATATCCAGTCCTTCAATGCTTGCATTTGGACCCAAAGAAAATAAACTATAAGAAACATCACGTATACCCGTGTTAAATGTTAATGTATCACGTTCACCCCCACTCTTATTTACAGAATATATTCGTTTGGGTATATGAAAAGGTAATTTACCTATCGGAACATCATTCAATGATATATCCTCAATACTGTCTTCTATAATTATGTCATTGTTTCTAATATCGCCATCTATTAGTAAATAATAAATCAATTGTTCTCTATATTTTATTATGTTATTAATTGAAATATTATTAAATTCGGAGTTTGGTGCATTGTTTCTTTTCTCATAAGCGTAAGGAAGTGCTAAAAAATTATATGTATTAATTGTATCATCAGACATGGATTTGTTTATGCTTGTAAATGCAATTTTTGTGTATTTATCTTCCAATGCTTGATCTGTTAAGGATATGACATTTCCAAAATGTTCCAGATACTCATTTGTACCAGCTTTTTCAGGTGAAAAATTATAAGATACATCATAGGGTACATAACTAATGGATAAAAATTTACTGTATAACCATGTAAAAAACATTCTAAACAAAAGATTGGGTGAAAAATAAATAATTTCTCTATTTAATACTTCAATGGTAAAATGTTTTAATTCAATTGTCGCACCCGATACAAATTGAAAATACATAAATTTAGTTTCACTAGATGATAATATTGTGCTCATATCAACATATTTCATGTAATTAACATAATCCGAATTCTTGTTATATTTGTCAAAAGTAATTTTTTTACTTGTAGTATTACCATCTTTAAAATATATTTTAAATGTTAGATTTTTATTACATTTTAATTTGAAATATATTAAACATTTATCGGTTTTTTTTAGTGGTGATATATTTTGTGATATATAGTTTGGGTGTTTTGTGGTAAATGTTGTAGAATCATAACTGTTCCTTTTAACATTTAAATTGTTATAAAAATTTTGAGGAATATGTGTATTTGTATCATCAATTTTATTACTTTGATTGTTACTTTCATAACTTTTTTCTGGATATATATCTTTAGTTGTATTACCCCAAAATTTAAAATTAGTAACGTAGTTTCGTTTTTTTATTATTGGTAATTCACTATATTTACCATTTATTATATCATCATCGTCATATTTTAGATTTTCCGCATTATAAATGTTTTCGTTAAAAGTGTTATCAATCGTTTTATTGAGGGATATATCCGTATTATCTTTGAATATATTTGATATACTTGAATAATCTATTGTAAAAACATAATTGCTTCTCTCTATGTTTATAGTATCATCACTATTGTAAGTAATATCTTTGTATTGTCGGATATTATTCTTATTTATGTAAGGTCTAAATAATGTACAATATTTATTTTCTTCATAAAACGTATTGTCATCTATTATTACTATATTATTGTAATGTATGTATATTTCATTATTACCTATATAACTAATTTTACCTCCCTCATCTTTTATATTTTGATACATATCGTCTTTGTATACCGTACCTCCATCTCCATTAAAGTAAGTTAATTCAATAAATTTAACTTCGTGACCACTGTTATCCAACCATTTATTATCACTATTTTTATGATCATTAACATTCCATGAATATTTGTTTTTCACGTAAAATTTATTACCTCCCAACTCATTTTTTTGAGTATCATCAACACAAACAATATACAACTTATATTGTGTATCATTTGTATATGTAACCGCGACAGCTATATCTTCTATAGTATTATCTGAATAATCTTCGTATGATAATGATTTAAAAAGTATCTCATTTCCATTTCCATTTCTGAAATCACCATTATTATCATTGTATATTTTTAATACGTCTTGTAGATTATCAAAGTATTCTTTACCCGAATCATCATAATCAAATTGTCTCAAAAAAGGAAATTCAATATAAACCCTGTCATCAGTGCTTATATATTTGTAATTACTAGGTTTCTTCAAAGGTATTCTAAAATAACCATTTTTAGATGTATCCATAAATCTAAATTTCTCATGATAATTTAAAAGATGATTTCCTCCTTCATTTTCACTTTCATTTTCAGTTATTTTACGATTTAATGTTTCATATACATCAAACAAAATTTCTTCTTCCTTTTCTTCTAATTTTTCTGTTATTACTTTACCTTTCTCATTAATTGAGAAATTTAAATAATTACGAACCTCCCCGTTAGCAGAATTATATTTGCGCACAATATCATCTTTTAAAACATTAATACTATTACCAGAATAATAATATGGTATTTCGTTTTTAACGGTGCTAGCATCATTACTAATAGTGGTATTACCTTTTATTATATTTTTAAAGTTAACTAACACTTCATACTTTATTTTACTTTTTATAAATTCTTTTAATTTGTCATATGATAATTTATAACTTTCAATGTAATTATTAAACTTTGTATAATTTTCAGATATAGTATTAGATATTGCAGAATAAAATAGTTTCTTTTGTAATTTCTTTATATATTCCTTATATTCATCTTCAACATTTGTAATATTCATGGGTGGGTCAATTATTTTTTTTGAATTATAATCTACCGCATTGTTTAATTTATCCAATAATGTCAAGTTATTAAATTTATATTTGAATATTTCATCCAATATAAAACTATTTATATCTGACAAATTTCCAAAATCATTATTTGATATATCATTTATATTTTTAGTATTAACCATGTATAAATTTTCACTTAAATCGTTATTAAAATTATCTACTAATGTTTTGATGTCTTCGTTTAAATAAAAATCGTCATCATTTAAGTAAGAATCATCATCAATATTTCCAATATTGTTGGTATTACTACTAATATGATAGTCGTCATTTAAACGAGTATATGGTGTAGATGCATCGGATAAATTACCTAGATCTCCAGAGCTTGTATTAACAATAAATCTACTGTCTATTGTAGATGTAATTGTTAATTGGGCACCAATACTATCAATGGTGTCTTGTGTAATATTAACTATGCTATCGTCTATTAATTCTTTTGGATCATATTTTAATACATTGTTACTTACGTCTGTATTATTATAACTGATACTTAAGCCTAGTAATTCTAATATACTTACTATTATGTAGGGTGTTAAATTTTTTGTGTTATAATTATTAAAAATTATATTGTGGTTTAATAATGAATAATCAAAATGTATTATCATACCATTTCTATTGATTTCACATTTATTAGATTGTATCACATGTATATCGCGATATGATGTTAATTCTACTATTCCGTTAATAATAGTTTCAGCGCTTTTAATACATGAAAGAATGTCATTACTATTGGTAGAAGTAATAAGTTTCTCATATAATTTGATAGTATTTTTCCTACCAGACTCATTATATTTGAATTTATGATATGTTGATGAGACCATAAAACGATTAAAGCTGTTGTCAAAATTGCTAGTTTTTTCTATATTCCAATATTTGAACCCTTTTGAAAGTAATCTGTAATATCTTGTATTATCCATGTCGGTATCAAACCCTAATCCATATGTGTTTTTATTTCCATTAAAAATATCTATACTATCTGTAATATCCGAAATTGATCTCCCGTATATTTTTTCTAGAAATTTACCAATTGTACCATTTAAAACGACAGTGTCTTTGTCTGAATATTTTTTCAGAATATTTTTTGCTTTATCTAAGTTATTATTGAGTATATAATAATCAAGTTTTTTTTGATCAACATAACAGTTATACCAACTAGAATAATCAACATCTTTTATATTTCCAGTTAATGCGTCGTTATTTTTTTCTAACTGACAATTATAGTACATTAAATATTTTATATGGTCAATGTTGTTTGAAATATCAGTAATTGTTATATTTTCATCTTCAATTATGTTAGAACCATTGGTGAAATTAATTGAAATATTGGTATCCAGAAAATTATTTAATTTTGTTAATCTAAGCGCATTAATATTGATATAATTATCAGTATATACATTAATATCTTTGTAATTACCTGTATCTATATTGTAGTTATTGGAAAAAAAATAGTAATCGTATTCTGATCCCGCAAGACTTGAATTTACAATATTTTCAAATTTAAAGGGGTCTTCTTTATTATATATCGTATTATACATTACACCCGTCGGTTCATCAATTATATCGTAATTATAATCAGTATATTCTCCATCTTCCCAACTAATTATACCCATATAAAGATCTTCATCGTCCCATGTACGATTATAATCATCAGGCACATTACCATCAACCATTAATTTATACCATTTAATCTCACCATTACCACTAACATCTGCATAAATATTATAGTAATAATTACCATCGGTATATAATCCGGGTGTTTCGTCTATACCATTACCATAATTTGCTTTTGTGGATATTTTATAAATTTTAATATTTTCTTTATTGGTATGAGTATTAAATATTTGATCACCGATTTTTTTTGCGATTTTTCCCTCAATATCCCACATAACCTTCCTATTTTCTTTACTATCAGACCAACTTGAATTTTTTAAAAAGTAAACTTTTCTTAAATTATATGAATCGGTATTCTCGTGTGTAGCGTCAACAAATGAGGATTCCTTATATATATCCCATTCTATTTGTCTATAAGTATCTCGCCATTTAGTACGTCTTCCATATCTCCCGTAGACATTCCTCCCATAGTTTGGTTTTTCCATCGGTAAAAATCCTTTTACAAATGGTTTTATATCGTAATAATTATAATACATGGACAAATATTTATTCACCCCCTCCCACGCATCACTCCATTCATCCTGCCAAAAAATACTTACAACAGGGTCTTGAATTCCCTGTACATTTTCTATATTATAAGAATATGTTTTATAATAATATCTATAACTGTACTCGTACTGTACGTAACCATCGTCACCGTCATTATTTCGTTGAGAGGGAGATAATAAATCATATATAACTTTAGACTCTTTCAATTCATCTAATGTTATGTTATAACTAAAATCATTATATGAATATCTGTTTTCATCATCTAATTCATTATCATAATTTGGTTTTTTGGTTTTGTCTATAAAACGTTCAATTCCATCCTGACGATAATCTATACTTAAAAATGGTGGATTATCAATATCATCATGGTCTAATTTAAAATCAATTTTTTCAAAAAATTTATCTTTTATTAACCTTTCTATTTTTGCAGCTGATGCATAATTAAGCCCTATAATATTAGTATTATCTATGAGATCTACTTTTGTAACCAATTTGTTATTTCCACCAAAGTATAAATGATTAACTCTTTTTTCATAATATTCTCCCTCTAAGTAAATTGGTGAAGTTTTATACCAATCACTTTTTCTTGTACTACTACTTGCGTAAACACCATCAGTTTTAATAATATAACGGTATTTTGTAGGTAAATCGTAATAATCACCTATTTCCACGTCATATTGTATATCGGAATTATGTAAATATTGTTCCAATTCTTGATCATCATATTTATATAGTTTGAAATTTTCATTATTGTATTCATTTAATAACTCTGTTATTACTTTGGTAATATAAAATTCTCCCAAATATCCGTATAATGATCCATTTTGTTTTCGGTGTTCTTTACTTTTTTCATGATCCGGAATTAAGAAAATTTTTTCACTGTTGTCTTTATCATTAAGCGTGGAAAAATATTGTTTTAATTCAGTATCATTTATTACTCCACGAGATGTTAATCCTAAATTCACAATATTTGATGTATTAATGAGTAAATCGTTGAATTTTTTTTTGTATTCGTATTTCAATAATTCCAGAAAAAAAATAGTTTTGGATGAAAAACTATCAGATATGTTACTGAGATCCGTTGGAAAAATATTTTCAGCTTCTAAATCGGGAAAATATGATTTATTTGATGAATTATCCAATAATGAGTAATTAAATGATACGAATTTTTCGTCATAAAAATAATCATTAAATACTTTGCCGAATACTGATTTTACATTATTGGCATCATCAGTTAATAATTCTGGATTAAATTGATAAATACTTTTATTTTCAGCATAGCTCATTATTAATAAATATATATTTAATATTGAAAAATAAATATTTAATTGTAAATATCAGCGAATAAATTGCTATAGTATAATTTTCTTATTTCAGGGTCTCTTTCGGCAATATGTTTTAATTTAGTATTATCATCCGACACATCATCAAACTCTTCTATAAAATTAAACTTGAAATTGTTATCGTTTTTAAGGTTGAATACAAGTAATAAAGATTGAAGAAAAAGATATTGCTTGTTTACGTCACTAGCAATATCTAACTCTTTTATGAATTTATATTGCATTGAATTATTAATACTTTTAAATACAAAAGTGTCACTTATTTCTGTTTGAAGTTTGACAATGGAATTGACATTAGTCAAATCAAAGTAGTAATTT
>CERI01113531.1_pt1 | contig 15223 bp, 13 predicted proteins | sample 350261 | NCBI WGS metagenome assembly CERI01 (sample SAMEA2620979, study PRJEB7988) | marine metagenome | isolation source: saline water (ENVO:00002010), including
AAGTTGGATATTTAAATCGGAGATACTGAAGTCATCGCTTTCTTCATAAGGCTTGCTGATTTCATTTAAGATAAAATTATTCGCATCAATAACATAAAAATCATTTTCTTGAGCTTGGATTCCAACCCATTGAACATTTAAACTTAGTTGTTGTTTTGCATTGATAAAATAATTAAGTTTAAAGGCCGTCTCCCATTTTTGGTGAAAAAATGTTGTAAAATCCTCATCTTGTTGGTGTAAAAGCCAACCTCCTGAGCCATCAACATATTTTAAATCAGTTTGGATGCTTATATTACTTTTTGGGAACCAGGTAGCTTTAAAAGTACCTTCAGTTTTAGCACCATCGTATTCTTGTTCTTGATAGGTAAGTTGACCTCCATAAGAAAATTCTTTTGAAGGATCGGTCTTAAATTGAACGCTTAATCTAGTGCTATGTTTTCTTTTGAAGGTTCCGTTGTCATAGCTTTCCCTGTCTTCATATCTTTCTGGGGAATATAAAAATAATCCTTCTATTTCACTAAGATTATTAAGTTTTACATTATATTTCGTTCCCACCCAACCAGATACTCGCTGACCTTTAAAATTTTCCCCATAACTAAAAAAAGCCTCGAATTTTGAATTTCTAAAGTTTTCTGAACTCGAGTTTATGGAAGAATAATTATAAAGAATCTCTTTTAAATTATTTCTTCGAATAAATCCAAGATCATTAATTTCTATATTTTCATCGAAAATTTTCGTAATAATTTTGTGTACTTTTCCTTTTTCTGGAGCATAAACAATATCAAAAAAACCACCTTGTCCTGTCCCATCTGCTTGAGTATTAGATAATATATATTGCCCATCTGTTTTCCATTTTCCAGTTTTGCTCAAGTAATGAAAATCAAATGCATTAACAACTGAATCAGCTTCTGGCTTTGTTACCAACGTTGAAAGGAGACCAAAGCCTCTAGTATCTCCATTGTCGGTATTTTCATAAAGAAGCCTTACTGCTCCAAAATCTCTACCAGTTTGATTGTAAATATTATTATCATCTGCTTGTAAATTAGTATCAGCTTCTGAAGCAAAAAGGACTCCATACCTTAATTTATCAATTTGACCAGTGGCTTTTACAGCGGCATTTAAATCTGCTTTGGTAGTTTTTTTTGTTCTTTCATCAAACTCTACTCCATCAGGCAAGTCTGGAAATGTTGGTTTGCTTCCAATACGTCTCGTGTTTAAAACTGTTATTTTATTTCTTCCACCGAATTGACTATCACTAGCCCTGGGTGTTGCTGTAAAAACCTCAATTCCTTCCTGGAAAAATAATCTTTTTTCGGGAAAAAATGTTTCATTAGCAGATAAATTTACAACCACATTATCTGCCTCAACTGAACCAAAATCTGGGTTTAATGTAGCTGTTAATTGTGTATTTGTTGATGGGCGCCAAAAAAAATCGGCACCAGCTTTAATTTTATTTTTACTGGTAATTCGATCATATGAGGAAGAGGAGTATGGAAAAACACTCCACTGGCTTTTGAGATTAACATTGTTCATTTTTGTGGGTTGAAATAAACTGATAAACTGGGGCATCGAGCTAGGAAGTGCCGGCCAACTCCAAGTTTCATTCAAATGGGCAACTTCCCTAATGCTGTGAATATTAATTATTCGATCACCCGTGACTTTTGGCATAGCAACTTGAGACCATGGAATATAATATTCAACAGACCATCCATTTTCAGTTTCAGTTGAAGCGCCATACCAGGCACCATCCCAATCCTTAGAGAAAATCCTCTCCGGTATTAATGTACCGTCTGCTTGTGAATCACCTAGTGAGACTGAGAACCAGTAGGCATATTTTCCGTTACCAGAAGTATCTAAGGTAAATCCCACTCTATCTGATTTAGTATCAAAATCATCTCTAGACTTGAACCGTCTTACAAGTGTACTTTTTGGCTGCTCCATTTCCATTGAAAAATAGAAGCCATCAGATGTGTAAAAAAACCGCGTTTTAGTCTCATACAATGGTTTTTTTAACGTATCAGGTTCTGTTACTTTATATGGATTATATGCCGTTAAACTCTTCCATACTCTCTCATCTATTTTTCCGTCTATTTTTATTTCTATATCTTTTTCTTCTTTTTTTACCTCAATAATCTCATCGGTATCTATCTTAATTTTAACTAAAGGTTGAGTTTCTTGAGAAAAGGCAACCGAACTTATTAATAATAAATTAATAACATTTAATAAGTTAAGTTTTTTAAATTTTTCTAAAAAGTACATTTATATTTCTGTTTGTTTCGTTGGAGTCATTTTTTCTATTATTGCTATGGATCACTTGGCTGGATAAGTAAAACTTGTAAATAAATTATTGCATAGGGCAATGCCTCCTACAACAGTTACTTGTGCTTGTTAATTATCACCTTTTCTGACCTAAGTATCTTTAGTTTTGTTAATTTTTGTTTTGTATGTAAACCAAAAGTTTTATGCATCGTTTTAATAGATGAGTTGTATAACGATTCATACAGCTTTTGGTTTACATATTAATAAAAACGTTATACTTAGAGGTAATAATTATGAAGAAAATAATACTAATATTAATAGGTACTGCCTTATCATTTTTTGCAATGGCAGATGATCACAAAAGTTTTCGGAAGAATCTTCTATCTAGGAACTTATTTAAAATGACTGATCTGAACCAAGATGGAAAGATTTCATATGAAGAGCATGAGGCATTCGTTGTTATGCAGTCCGACAAGGCGCGTGAGCGTTTTAATGACATGGATTCAGACTCTGATGGCTATGTCACAAAAAAAGAAGCTAAAGAGTTTCTTAAGATACTTAAAAAGAAGAAGAAAGAGTTCTCCAAAGATAGAGATCTTAGGGACAAAGAGGAATTAGCAAAAGACTGATTTAAGCATGAGTTTTATCTCGAAGGAACAGATTAATTTCTACCAGATGCTAAGATTCTTCAAAACATATGTCATTAAAAGTAGCAGGATGCTGGTAATCCCATGGAGAAAGATAATTACAGTTTGGAACGTCAACCAATCCAGTCCTATGTCGTTATTTATAGTGTTGCAACATTAGATGAAGTCAATTGATATGACCTCAGATCCAAACACTAAAGATAGTTCTTTGGAGTTGGAAAATCAAAAGACGGCTATTAATAACTATCATACTATGGAGCAATTTCTTCGCTATATAGAACGGAGGGCTTTTCATTTTGTTCGTATCAGCGTTGATAATGTTGAAGATGCTCACGATATTGTTCAGACAAGCATGTACAAGCTTGTGAAAAATTATACTGATAAAAGCCCCGCAGATTGGATGCCACTCTTCTATAGGATAATGTCTAATAAAGTCACTGACTTTCATCGACGACAATCATTACGAGAAAGATTTTTTTTTCAGGTGCCAGTTGAAAATGAGGAGGATAAAGACTACCTCCAATCTCAAGTATTGTTGGGGGTAGCTTTGGAGAGTGAGGCGCCCCTTCCTTCACTGGAGCGAGAAAGGCAAATTGATAAATTAACCCAAATAATTAGAATGCTACCGTTACGACAAAAACAAGCATTTATGTTGAGATGCTGGGAAGGCTTGAGTACTAGAGAAACGGCAAAGGCCATGGGCTGCTCTGAAGGCAGTGTAAAGACGCATTACTCGAGAGCCATGAGTCGGTTACAAGAACAGTTAGAGGATTGTTACCTTGAAAAACATAAATGAAGAAAAGATCCAAAAAGATATTAAATACCTTACAGAGAAGACAAGAAGTGAGGATATCTTTAAGTTGGCCAACGCCAGAAATAAAGCACTTGAGCAATCTCAGGTAAATTGGGCGCAGTCTTATTTAACATGGGCGGCCGCCAGCATTGCTTTGCTAGCGGTTGTTACGATCGCAAACGTCAATCTCACAGATCCTATCAACTCAAATGTTACTAACGATAAATCCGAGACTTTCTTAGCTATCGAGGCTCAAGATAATGAATATTACGATGATTTTTACTATTGGCTAGATATCTACGACGATTCATTAGTTGCAATAACTGAATAACTTACATTTTAGTTAAATTCTTATGCTTTAAAAGAATTTGCTATTGACGTTTCCCAAATGCGATAGTACTGTGTATATCCACAGTATATAAATTAACGGCAGCAAAATAATGGACGATAATAGAAAGAAAGCGCTAGCGCAGGCCCTTGGCCAGATTGAAAAGCAGTTTGGTAAAGGTTCAGTTATGCGTATGGGAGATGGTACATCTATCAGGGACATAGAGGCAATATCCACTGGTTCAATTGGTTTAGATGTAGCTTTGGGAATCGGTGGTTTACCAAAAGGGCGTGTTGTTGAAGTTTATGGACCAGAATCTTCTGGTAAGACAACATTAACTTTACAAGTTGTTGCCGAAGCTCAAAAGGTTGGAGGAACTGCTGCTTTTATTGATGCAGAACATGCACTTGATCCAGTATATGCAGCGAAATTAGGAGTGAATGTAGATGAGCTTTTAATATCACAACCTGATACTGGCGAACAAGCGCTTGAAATCACTGATATGTTAGTGCGATCTGGCGGTGTTGATATTATTGTCGTTGATTCTGTTGCAGCCTTGACCCCCAAAGCAGAAATTGAAGGTGAGATGGGTGATTCTCATATGGGGTTGCAAGCCCGTTTAATGTCACAAGCATTAAGAAAATTAACAGGGAATATTAAACGATCAAATGTAATGGTAATCTTTATTAATCAGATTCGCATGAAAATTGGTGTCATGTTCGGTAGCCCTGAAACCACCACAGGTGGAAATGCATTAAAGTTTTACTCTTCAGTCCGTTTAGATATTCGAAGAATTGGCGCCATTAAAAAAGGTGATGAAATAGTAGGAAATCAAACACGTGTTAAGGTTGTAAAAAATAAGGTATCACCTCCATTTAAGCAAGCTGAGTTTGAGATTCTATATGGAAAAGGTATTTCTCGTCTTGGGGAGCTCGTTGACCTTGGTGTTCAAAACGATATCGTTAATAAAGCAGGTTCATGGTACAGCTATGGTGATAATCGTATAGGTCAGGGAAAAGACAATGCCCAAGATTTCTTAAGAGAGAATCCTGAGATTGCAGATGAAATTGAAAAAAGAGTTCGTGCTATTTTAATGCCACCAACTGTTGTAGCGGTGTCAGATTCACCAGAAATTATAGATGCTAAATCACCTAAGGCTGCTGCTAAAGAAGCCTCATAAATTAAATGTAATATTTAATAGGGGTAAAAGTACGTTTTGCATAAGGCATGGAATTATTTGAAGAAATAAGAGTCCTTCGAAAGGATGCCAAAGAAGAGAAATTTTCTTGCCCAAAAGATGCGCGCAAGAAAGCTATGGATTTCTTAGCAAGGCGTGAACATAGTCAAGTTGAACTCACAAATAAACTAGTTAATAAAGGCTATTTTCGCCAAATCGCAGAAGAGGTAGTAACTACTCTTACAAATGAGGGACTGCAAAGCAATGATCGATTTGCAGAAGCTTTTGTTCAATCACGCATTAATCAAGGAAAAGGACCTATACGCATTCGTCTTGACCTAAGTCAGCGTGGAATCTGTGATTCAAATATTGAAAAAGCCATTGGTGAGTCGGGTGCTGATTGGTACAAATTAGCATTAAATGCAAGATCGCGTAAATTTGGTTTGGATAAGCCTGAAGATTTCAAAGCTTTGGCCAAGCAAATACGCTTTTTGCGTTACCGTGGATTTGATCAGGAACATATCCAATTGGCGCTGAAGTCGTTATCATAGTCTTATGAAACCAATAACAAGCAGTGAATTGCGCAAGGCTTTCTTGGAATTTTTCCATAAGAATAACCACCAAATTATTCAAAGCTCTTCCTTATTGCCTGGAAATGACAAAACTCTTTTGTTCACTAATGCAGGAATGGTTCAATTTAAGGATGTTTTTCTTGGCAATGAAAAGCGAAATTATACTAAGGCTGCGTCGTCACAGTGTTGTCTTAGAGCCGGCGGCAAGCATAATGATCTTGAAAACGTAGGTTATACAGCCAGACACCATACTTTTTTTGAAATGTTAGGAAATTTTAGTTTTGGCGATTACTTTAAGCGTGAAGCCATTAAATACAGCTGGATTTTTTTAACTGAAGATCTTGGTTTGAATCCAGAAAAATTATGGATTACTGTTTTTGAAGATGATGATGAAGCCGCTGAAATATGGTTAAAAGAAGTACAAGTAAATCCTAACCGTTTTTCAAGATTAGATGCAAAAGACAACTTTTGGGCTATGGGTGATACAGGCCCATGCGGACCTTGCTCAGAAATCTTTTATGACCATGGCCCAACTGTAAAAGGTGGTCCGCCAGGCTCACCTGATGACGATGGAGATCGTTTTGTTGAGATTTGGAATCTTGTATTTATGCAATTTGATCGTTTGGCCAGCGGTAAGTTAGTTCCGTTACCAAAGCCCTCTGTTGATACCGGAATGGGGCTAGAGAGAATAGCTGCAGTAATGCAAGGCGTTCAAAGTAATTATGATATTGATTTATTTGTAAAACTTATTTCAAACATTGCTAATGTGCTTGGAGTAAAGAATGACGGATCTAACTCACTTAATGTAATCGCTGATCATATTCGAGCTTGTTCATTTCTTATTGTTGATGGCGTCTTGCCTGGCAATGAAGGAAGAGGTTATGTTTTACGCCGAATTATTCGACGCGCTATACGTCACGGTAGAAAACTTGGCACTAAAAAACCATTTTTTCATAAACTTGTCTCACCTTTAGCAAAAGAAATGGGTCAGGCATACCCGGAGCTAAACAAGTCTCTTCATCATGTAGTAAATATATTATTAAAAGAAGAAAGACGCTTTGGAGAAACATTGGATCAAGGAATGGAAATATTTGAGCTTGCTATTTCTGGACTTGATAGTAAAAAAATACCCGGAGATGCTGCATTTAAGCTATATGATACCTATGGTTTCCCAGTTGACCTAACTGCAGACATTGCTCGAGAACGTGGGTTATCAATTGACTATGATGGTTTTGAGGCTGCCATGGATAAGCAAAGACAACGTGCAAGATCTGCTAGTAAATTTGGAAATGCGGTAACAGATAATTTCAAAACAGAATTAGAAACTAATTTTTTGGGTTATGGTTTAACAAAAAATACAAGTAAAATCATAGCTTTGTATAAAGATAATGAAAAAGTTGAAGTTCTAAATACCGGAGAGACCGGTATAGTAATCATGTCATCTACTCCATTTTATGCAGAAAGTGGAGGCCAAGTAGGTGATATAGGTATTCTAAGCAATTCAAATAATTTATTTACTGTTTCAGATACCCAAAAAAATGAAAAGGCGAATCTTCATTTTGGAGTTGTTCAAAGTGGAGTATTTAAGTTGGGTGATAATGTTGAAGCAGCCGTAAATATTGAGCGTAGACAAGCTATATGTCTTAATCACACAGCAACACATTTGATGCATGCTTCGCTAAGAAAAATATTGGGTAAACATGTGACACAGAAAGGCTCTTTGGTCGCTCCAGAAAAGCTTCGTTTTGATTTTTCCCATGATGAGAGAATTTCATTTGATCATCTCAAAGACATAGAAGATCAGGTAAATATTCAAATTAGAAAAAACACTGAAATTAAAACAAGTTCCATGCCATATGAAGATGCCATAGATACTGGCGCAATGGCTTTATTTGGTGAAAAGTATGGTGATGTAGTCCGTGTTGTAAAGATAGGAAAATTTTCAGTTGAGCTATGTGGCGGAACGCATATCAATCGTACTGGTGATATTGGTGCCTTTAAGATTATCTCGGAAAGCGGTGTTGCTTCAGGAGTTAGGCGCATTGAAGCTATTTCCGGCAAGAGCGCTGATGATTGGATTTACGATAATCATCAAAAAATAAATGATCTGGCGGCTGCACTTAAAACTCAGCCAGAGCTCATTTCATCGCGTGTTACGCAAATATTAAATCAGAATAAAGCTCTTGAAAAAGAACTTATTGCAGCAAAACAAGCATTAATTTCTGGAAAAAGTACTGATTTAACAGACTTTATACAGGAAATTAAAGGTATTAAGGTGATGGTAAATCGCTTGGAAAGTGTAGATATTAATACTCTACGTACTGCGGTTGATAATTATAAAAATAAATTAGGTAGTGCAATCATAGTGCTTGGCTCCATAAACGGCGATAAGGTACATCTAGCCGCAGGTGTAACTAAAGACAATACTGATAAAATAAAAGCTTGCGATCTTATAAAACCCATCGCAGAACAAATAGGTGGTAAAGGGGGAGGCCGTGAAGATTTTGCTCAGGCCGGCGGATCAGATTTATCAGCACTTGATAAAGCACTTCATTCAGTAACGGATTGGATTGAAAAAAATTTAGATTAGAAATTGTTTTTTAAAAATAGTCTAGATCGCAGTTATAGCTGTCTACATTTACCAATAAATAATTTTAAAAATTAAACATTTGCTAGTTAGTCAGGAGAATAATGAATGCTAGTATTGACGCGCCAAATCGGTGAAACGCTGATCATTGATAATGATGTAAAGATTACAGTTCTTGAAGTAAAAGGACACCAAGTGCGGATAGGTATTAATGCACCCAAAGAAGTCTCCGTTTACAGAGAAGAGATTTACGATCAAATTAAAAACAAGAAAGATGCTAGCATTAGCAAAATTTCAAGTAGTGATTAAATTTCAAATATTAATATTGTGATATATGTTTTATCATAAGCAGCTAAGGCATTAATTAATTTTTTTATTTGATGAAATATATTTTATTTTAATTGGAGAGATGGCTGAGTGGTCGAAAGCGCTCCCCTGCTAAGGGAGTAAGGGCTAATACCCCTTCGAGGGTTCGAATCCCTCTCTCTCCGCCACTCTTAAGTTATAAATATATACATCTTAAAAACTCAATTTATCCTCATTAAAAAAAACCTAAAATAAACATTGGGTTATAAAATTTATTGAGTATTATTACTGTTATTTCTCATATAGGGATATTAAGTAATTTATAATTTACTTAGCTGGCATATGTCACTTTACGCAATATTTTCAATTGCAAGGAAAACACTTTGGAAATTATCATCTCATTTTTAATTTTTTTAACAATTACTAGTTTTGTTTATTCGCGTGTTGGTTTTACAAATATTTTCAACAGTTACCGTCTGTGGTTTCAGGATGGCTATTGGGTAAATTACAATATTGTTGAAGCTCTAGCTTGGATCGCTAAAGCCGCCGTAATTTTGCCAGGGCTGATTTGGCAGAAAGAAATTTGGGAACTACATTTGGTAACATTGTTTACTTCTGCATTATTAATTTGGGTATCAGAGCGCAAGCTACTGCCAACAATGGTTGCCTTTAATACATTATGGATTGGATTATCCACAGTAGTTATTGTTCGCAATATTTTTTAAATTTCATTTAAATTAATTTTTTACAATCTAATTCCATAAGCAAAATTATCATAAAATCTTTACAAAAGAGGTTGAGTTATAGCTTTACCTATAGGTTTCACCTAAGTAATATGTGTTGCCTTAATTTAGCCTTCTTGCAATGAACCATGCGCCCGTAGCTCAGCTGGATAGAGTACTCGGCTACGAACCGAGCGGTCGGGAGTTCGAATCTCTCCGGGCGCGCCACTTAAAATATTGAAATATTAAAAGATGTTTACTTACATTAATCCTAAAACACGCGATCGTCTCAAAGAGCAAAATACTTTCTATCAGATCGATAGAAACGGTGTTTTGATTGATAACAGCGCTCAAAATCCCTTACGACCAGAAATTAGTATATTAGGCCCTATACCACTCCCATTGAAATTACAAAGCCAAGAAATAAATACTAAGTGGTTTGCTTGTGTGTCTGATATTGAACTTAATAAAATTGAAAACTTAGCTACAAAAGTGCTTGAGTTAGGTGAAAAGGAATTATTTTCATCTTTAGCATCTTTTATGACAGTTAATAATGCTCTTGTGATTGGAGATCCTTCAACATGGGTTAATCCTTTAGTTCGTATACATTCTACTTGTATGACTGGCGATATTTTTGGATCCATGCGTTGTGAATGTGGCCCTCAAATGCAATTGGCTATGGATAGAATTCAAGCAGATAAAGAGGGCGGGCTTTTAATTTATATGTCTGGCCATGAGGGCCGGGGAATTGGAATATGGGCAAAGGCAGCCGCATACTTGCTGCAGGATACGGGTGAAGATACTTATCAGGCGAATCAAAGTTTGGGTATGGCAGATGATTTACGTGATTTTAGTAATGCTGCAACAATACTAAAGCATTTTGTTTCTAATCAGCCTTTTCGATTACTAACTAATAACCCAAAAAAGATTGATGACTTAAAACAATTTGGTATCAATAATGTTTCACGAGTTAAGCATGTTGTAGGTATAAATAATTGCAATCGTAGATACCTGGAAGCTAAAAAGAAACATGGCCATAAAATAGAATTTTAAACTGCTATTTTTCAATAAATTTCTAAACCAAAAATTAAATTAGTTATTCAAGACTAAGTATTTTTTGCCAGTGAGTATCTTTAACCGGTGTTATTGATAGGCGATTACCTTTGCGGGTTAAGATCATACCTTCAAGACTTTTTTCTGCCTTTATCTCACTTAATGTAATTACACGTGAAAATTTACGAACAAATTCCACATCAATAGTTACCCAACGTGGATTTTCTTTGCTGCTTTTTTCATCATAGTAGTGTGATTTAATATCAAATTGAGTCGGATCTGGGTAAGGCTTGCTGGCGACTTTTGCAATACCTAAGATCCCAATATTCTGACAATTTGATTGATAAAAGAATATTTCATCACCTATTGTCATATCATCTCTCATCATGTTGCGAGCTTGATAGTTTCTAACAGATTTACCCCACATTTCGCAGCGTTTTTTTTCTAAGCTGTCAATATTATATACGTGAGGTTCCGATTTCATTAACCAGTAAGACATGGCAAATTCTTTTATTAACACAATTTTGCATATTAACATGAAATTTTTGTTTATCTCTTAAAACTGAAATAATATAATTAAATTTTTTATTAAAAGGGTAAGACCGAAATGGCAAATGTACTGGCAAATATCTTTGGATCTTCACCTGTAAAACCTCTAGAACAACATATAAACATTGTTTATAACTGCGCTAAACAACTTAGTGGTTTTTTTAAAGCTTCTATTGAAGGAGATTGGGATCAGGCTAATATATTTAGGGATGAGATTCGAAAGCTTGAGCATAATGCTGATGATTTAAAAAAACAGATTAGGCTAAATCTACCTAAAAGTTTATTTATGCCCGTTCCACGTGAAGATTTACTTGAGTTACTTCTTGTGCAAGACAATATTGCTAACCGGACTAAAGATGTTTCAGGTTTGGTAATTGGAAGAAGACTTATCGTTCCTCCAAAGATTGCTGACAAGTTTTTAGAATTTGTTGATCGTAATATTCAGGCAGCGAAACAAGCTCGTAAGAGTGTTCGTGAGCTTGACGAATTGTTTACTGCTGGATTTAGAGGCGCTGAGGTAGATTTAGCAGCTGGCTTGATTGAGGAGTTAGATCAAATAGAAACCGAGACAGATGATAAACAAGCAGAATTACGTGCATCATTGTTTAAAATTGAAAAATCTTTAGATCCAATTGATGCAATATTTATGTATCAAGTTATTGAATTAACTGGTGAAATTGCTGACATGGCTGAACGCGTTGGAAGAAGATTGGAATTATTACTTTCGCATTAAATTTTTTTGAAATGCAGCTTGCCCTTTACTTTGGGAGAGAAGATTAATGGAAGCGCAGTATATTTACATCGGTTTGGCAGCAGTATTTGGATTGTTCATGGCCTGGGGTATCGGAGCGAATGATGTTGCTAATGCAATGGCATCTTCTGTGGGCTCAAAAGCCCTTACAATTAAACAAGCAATAATAGTAGCCGCTATATTTGAGTTTCTTGGAGCTGTTCTTGCTGGAGGTGAGGTAACCTCTACGATTCGTAAGGGGATTGTCGATACAAATTTATTATCAGATAAACCAGAGCTTCTAATATACGGTATGTTAGCTGCATTACTTGCAGCTGGTACATGGTTATTTATTGCATCTAAAAATGGTTGGCCAGTATCTACAACACATTCAATTGTAGGAGCAACAGTTGGATTTGCTGCAGTAGGTATCGGTATTAATGCTGTTCAATGGAGTACGGTTGGTGATATCGTCGTGAGCTGGGTTATATCACCTTTGACGGCTGGGTTTATTGCCTACTTTCTTTATCAAAGCGTCCAGTGGTTAATTCTTCGGCATGAGGACCCTGTTGCTAAAGCACGTCGTTTTGTTCCCTTTTATATCTTCATAGCTGCATTTACTATTACTCTTGTAACAATACTTAAAGGCTTGAAGCACGTAGGCCTTGATCTAGATATCAAAGATAGTTACTTACTGGCATTTGTGCTTTCTATGATTATTGCAGTTGTGGGAGCTTTCTTTATTCAACGGATTAAGCCCGACAAGAATGCTGAGAAGAGTCAGCACTTTCATACGGTTGAAAGAATTTTTGGTGTATTAATGATTGTTACGGCATGCGGGATGGCATTTGCGCATGGTTCAAATGATGTAGCTAATGCAATTGGACCAGTGTCAGCGGTCATTTCAGTTGCACAGACAGGTATTGTATCAGCCAAATCATCGGTTTCACTTTGGGTTTTAGTGCTCGGTGGAGGGGGTATTGTTATTGGTCTTGCAACTTATGGCCGTCATGTGATTGCCACTGTTGGAAAAAAGATTACTCAACTTACTCCAAGCCGAGGCTTTGCAGCTGAAGTTGCAGCTTCTACAACTATTGTAATTGCTTCAGGAACAGGTATGCCAATATCAACAACACATACTTTAGTTGGTGCAGTTTTGGGGGTAGGGTTGGCTCGCGGGATAGATGCTATTGATTTGCGAGTGGTTTCAAGAATTTTTGTATCGTGGGTTGTAACCATCCCAGCTGGAGCAGTACTTGCAATCTTATTTTTCTTTCTTTTTAAAGCGATATTAATTTAAGATTTTAAAACCTCAATGAAGAATCTTTTTATTATAATTTTTATTTTTTTATATCAATATTCAGTCTATGCTCAAACAAACGTAAATGCTGTTATACGTTATGATGATTTACATCATCCGGTATTAGGTTCATCTGGCATGGTGGCTGCACAGAACCGCCTTTCCGCTGAAGCTGGAGCCCGTATTTTAGAGGCTGGCGGAAATGCTATAGATGCTGCAATTGCGACAGGTTTTTCCCTTGCAGTAACATTACCTCGCGCAGGAAACCTTGGTGGTGGGGGATTTATGTTGATACACAATGCTATCACTGGCAAAAATATTGGGATTGATTATAGAGAAATGGCGCCACAATCTGCTTCTCGTGATATGTATCTAGATGTAAATGGAGAAGTTGATACAGCTCTTTCACGATTCAGTCATTTGGCTGCCGGTGTACCAGGAACAGTTAGTGGTTTTTATGCTGCTCATAAGGAGTTTGGGCAGCTTACATGGTCTGAATTACTTCAGCCAGCAATAGAACAAGCAAAAGATGGAATTATAATTACTCATTATCAAGCCGAATTTTTGCGAAAACGACAAGATCGTTTATGCAAAAATGAGGCCGCTTGTTCTTATTTTTATAAAGCTGATGGCGTTGCTTACGAGGCAGGTGAATTATTTGTTCAAAAAGATCTTGCAAATTCGCTACAGTTAATTGCAGATCAAGGGCCTGATGCTTTTTATAAAGGAGAAATTGCTGATCTAATTATTGCTGAAATGGAGCGCGGAGGAGGCCTTATTGATGCTGTATCTCTGTCAAAATATGAACCTTTATTTCGAAATGTGGTTGAAGGCACTTACCGTGATTTTAAAGTTATATCCATGCCCCCTCCTAGCTCAGGTGGTGTGCATGTTTTACAGATGCTTAATATGCTTGAGTCATTTCCGATCTCAGAGTTAGGTTCTGGTAGCGCAGATAATGTTCATTTGCTAGCAGAAGTTGCGCGTTCTGCATTTGCAGATAGATCGAAGCATTTAGGCGACCCAGATCACTATGATGTACCCATTGATTGGCTTACTAGTAAAACTTATGGCAAGCAGCTTGCAAAGTCTATTGATATGAAAAATGCACGAAATTCTAATGATATTTTTCCAGGTGAAATACCAGTTCATGAAAGCGAAGATACAACTCACTATTCTGTAATAGATAAAGATGGCAATGTGGTTTCAAATACCTACACTTTAAATTTTTCTTTTGGCTCAGGGATTGCAGTACCTGGCGCAGGTTTCTTGTTAAATAATGAAATGGATGATTTTTCATCGAAACCAGGCGTTATGAATGCATTTGGCCTCTTAGGTGGTGAAGCAAATTCTATAAAGGCTGGAAAGAGGCCATTAAGCTCTATGACTCCTACTATAGTATTTGCTAATAACCAACCCTTTTTTGCAACAGGTAGTCCTGGCGGCAGCAGAATAATTACAACCGTTTTGCAGATTATTGTGAATATAATAGACCATGGTATGAATCTTGCTGAAGCAACAAATGCACCTCGTATGCATCACCAATGGTATCCAGATGTTATTTCTCTTGAATCTGGTTTTAGTCCTGACACAATTAAAGTTCTAAAAAATAGAGGTCATAAAATTAAAGAAGCTAGAGGTACAATAGGTAATGCGCAATCTGTAGGTTTCGATAATGGATTATTCCATGGAGCTTCAGATACGAGACGCCCAGGAGCAGGTAGTGTAGCTCCATTAGAATGAGGCTCACTTTAATGAATAGTTACTTTTGTAAATCTTATATAAATACTCGCAATTATACGATGGTAATACTTGCTTTTGTTTATATGTTTAATTTCATTGATAGGCAAATTTTAGCAATCTTATTGCCACAAATTCGCGATGAATTCGGCGTTAGTGATACTTACTTAGGTTTTTTATCAGGCACAGCATTTGCTATTTTTTACGTTACTCTTGGTATACCAGTTGCTAGATATGCTGATAGATTTAATCGTCGCAACCTAATTGCTTTAGCTGTCGCACTCTGGAGTGCCATGACTGCTATGTCAGGCTTTGCATCTAATATTTGGCATCTGACAGCTGCTAGAATAGGTGTGGGTATTGGAGAGGCGGGATGTAGCCCACCAGCCCATTCAATTATTGCTGATTTATATCCACCTGAAAATCGTTCTACTGCAATGGGGTTTTATACTCTTGGAAT